>Ga0210019_1000178_pt1 | contig 85163 bp, 62 predicted proteins | sample CryGeyCG2114_020_2_FD_183969 | JGI IMG/M metagenome (GOLD analysis project Ga0210019, IMG submission 183969) | Groundwater microbial communities from aquifer - Crystal Geyser CG11_big_fil_rev_8/21/14_0.20 (SPAdes) (version 2) | ecosystem: Environmental > Aquatic > Deep subsurface > Groundwater ...
CTTTGAGCCCACTTCCACCCCTCCTTGGCTGAAATTAATTTCTACAAATCAATTCCACCAAACGAGTGGGTGGGGGCTCAATCCTTCAATTTAACGCATTACATCCCAACTTTTTCTAGAAAGAACCCTCGAGTAACCCAATTCTCGACATCAGTGGAGTATGAGCATCAGAAGGTTGCCCCTACACTCAAATAAGTGGCATAGGTGTGGTCTTCGGCGCCCCACGCGGCATCAAAGCCGATCAACGGAATGACGATACCTTTCAGATAGAATCGTAAGCCTCCTCCCATGCCATTCTTCCAAGCATCGCGCGAAAATTGAGCATCCTTAAAGTAAATGACGTTCGTATCATAAAACAAAACGCCGCGGACGATAATGCGATTGAAGTTATGAATGGGGTAGTAGAATTCTTCCGATAGGCTGTATTTGGTATCACCCCGAAACTGGCGATCAATATAACCACGCAAATTATTCCCACCCGAAGTGTACTCGCGGTAGTAGGGTAGGTTTTGACCAAGCTGGATCGACATATGGTTTTGCCAATTATATTCTCGATTCATAAAGACAAGCCCGCTTGAGAATCGAATTTCTTCTTTATTGTAATCAAAGTCGCTAAAAAAGCGATTATCCGAAAGAGTTGATTCTAGGCTGGTCCGCGCTCCATGGAATAAACCATCATAGTTTGTGGTGTCGTCATATTCAAACTTCACGACGATGGCGACGTCATAACCTTTTCGAAGGCTAACGCGATTTAAAGCCTGAGATTCGCTTTTTAGTTTTTCGTCGACGTTTCGATAGTAGGCGCCCACGGAACTAACGAATTTTTGGCTCCAGCGGTAGCCTGGGAGAATGGTGGCTCCGTAGTCCAAAAGTCGAACGCGTCGCACCTCCGTACGATCCTGATACTCAATCATTCGGTCCCATCGAAAAATGCTATCGACCGTTAAAGTCAAATCGGACTCCCAGACGGCAGGATCGCGGTAAGCCAAAACAAATCGACGCGCGGATGGTCCATAATCTGCGAACACGAGAGCCTTTTTGTTGTGGCCAAGCAAATTACTCTCGCCAAATACAAAGCCTCCGGTCAGGGCATTGGTTGAAAATTGAAGGCTTGGCGCGACAAACCAAGAAGTTTTCTCTTTTACGCGAAGGCGAATGATAACTCGTCTTGCGTTCGGGGATCGAAGACGCTCCACTTCTACTTCTTCAAAGAGGCCCGAGCTTTTGATTCGATCTTTAGCATCATTTAACAATTTTTCTGTAACTTCGTCATCAATTTCCAGATGACTTAAACTTTCAACAACTGAAGTTTTTGTCTTTTCATTGCCCACCACTTGGATCGCTTCGATACGATCTGCAAAGACTTCCGCTCTCAAACTACTGTTGGCGATAAAATTCACCAGAGAAAGGATGCAAAGAACTCGAGCGATAGAGGGAAGTCCGCTCACCGAAGTTCATCCATGATTTCTGCCAAAGCCGATTCAGAGGGTCTGAGGGCTTCCGCACTTATTTCAACTAGAGGTGTATCACAAAGCTGGAGTGTATCTTTGAGGCTCAAGCTATCGGGATTGATGTAGAATAAACCTGTTAGAAGTTGACCCGCTTCTCTTGATTTTTCAAGCCTATCAATGGCAGCAATCCGATTGGTCGGATCATAATCTCGTTCGATTTTCTTGAGCGTTAGTTTGTAACCATCGTGAAGTTCAATAATCTTTAGGCTCCCTTCTTCATAGTCCACCTTGATTTCCTCCGCGCCATGGACAAAACCAACTTCGTGCAAATATTCATCATGCTCTTTTACAAAGGTATAGGACTTGGTCGAACCTTGATGATTATTAAAAGTAATACACGGGCTGACAACATCCAATATCGCTGTGCCTTGATGAAGAAGCCCCGCTTTAATTAGTGGAACCAGTTGTTTGGCATCGCCTGAAAAGCTGCGGCCCACAAAATCACCGCCCAAGGTAAGCGCCATCATACAGAGATCAATCGATTGAAATTTGTTTCGATCCCCCTTCTTCTGCAATGAATCTTTGTCCGCGGTGGCCGAAAATTGCCCCTTCGTTAGTCCATATACACCGTTATTTTCGATCAAATAGAGCATCGGCACATTTCTTCGAATAAGATGCGCAAATTGTCCAAGCCCAATGCTGGCCGTATCACCATCGCCACTAACAGCGATATTGGTCATCGATGTATTTGCAAGATGAGCTCCCGTGGCCACCGAAGGCATTCTTCCATGAACCGCATTAAACCCGAATGAGCCTGCAAGAAAGTAAGCTGGAGTCTTACTCGAGCAACCAATACCGGAAAGTTTTGCAACTCGATGAGGCGGAATATCAAGATCATAAAAAGCTGAAACAACATGCATGGTGATTGAATCGTGTCCGCAACCCGTACAAAGTGTTGAAACCGAACCCTGATAATCTTTCTTTGTGAATCCCGCTTTGTTTGGCGTAAGCATTGGATTCAATTTTGTTTCAGGTGTTGACATGATGTTTATATCTCCTCAAATAACTCATCGTTCTAACCAACTTTCGCTACGGATCTATTTACTCTTTCAATGATATCCAGCGTGATCGAGCTTGCTGCCAAGGGAAGACCGTCATAGTATAAGAGGCTTTCCAGCTTAGAAATATGAGCCGCATATTTACTATCTTGAGAAATCAAAGCTCGCATTTGACCATCTCTATTCTGGTCCACGATGAAAATTTGGTCGTGATCTTTGAGAAAATCCTCCAGCTTGGAGTCAAAAGGGTAGGCTCTTAGTCTCAAATAATCCAAGTCAATGCCGTTTTGTTTTAACTCATGAACGCTTTCTCTCATGGCATCGTGTGAAGATCCGTAAGCGATCACACCAAGTCTTGAACCTGACTGATATTCCAATACAGAGCTGGGGAGGTATTCTCGTGCTGAATCCCATTTTTTATTCAGCCGATTCATCATGCGGACATAAGCTTCGCCACTTTCTGTATATTGAGCTTGTTCGTTGTGGCCACTTCCTCGAGTGAAAAACACGCCTCTACGATCTTTGAGCCCCGGCAAAGTTCGATAGCAAATCCCATCATTGTCCGTGTCTTGGTAGCGACCAAATTTTTCAATTCTTTCAAAATCTTTGTCGTGTAGAACCTTTCCTCGTTGAAGAGGTTTGTCGATGTACTTTAGTGGGTCCGACATCCAAAGATTCATTCCAAGATCTAAATCCGACATCAAATAGATGGGCCATTGAAGTTGCTCCGCCAAATCAAAAGCTTGATAGGCAAAGCTATAGCATTCCTCGACGGTTCCAGGATAAAGGCAAACAATTTTTGTATCACCATGACTTAGATTGGCAACGAACAATATATCTCCCTGACTCGTCCGAGTGGGCAGGCCGGTCGAGGGGCCAACGCGCTGAATGTCAAAAACAACGGCCGGAGTTTCTGTAAAATAAGCATAACCTGTGAACTCGGCCATCAATGAAATTCCAGGGCCCGAAGTTGCCGTCATGGCTCGAATCCCCATCCAGCTCGCGCCCAGTACCATTCCGATAGCTGCGAGCTCATCTTCAGCCTGAACAACCGCGAAGGTCTTTTTTCCATCCTTATCAAGACGATACTTGTCCGCGTATTGCGAAAAATATTCCGCCACGCTGGATGACGGTGTGATGGGATACCAACTAAATAATTGGCAGCCAGCAAATATGGCACCAATAGCGGAGGCGGCGTTTCCTTCAATTAAAATTTTATTTTTAGTTTCATTGCGTCTTTGGACCTGGCATGGGCTCTTAAAATTGGGTTGCGTTTGCCGAATGAATTCTCGTCCAGCATTGATGGCGTCTTTATTTAAAGTAATCACTTTCGATTTCGCCCTAAACTGTTGATCGAGAGCTTCATCGATGGCGGATTCTTCAATTCCGACAAGTTCGGCAACAATGCCAACGTAGATCATGTTGACGGTAAGCTTACGAAGTTTGGCTTCTGGACAAGCCTTGGCGACAAGGTCTTTAAAGGGTACGGAAATCGATCGGACGTCCTTTCGAATCTCCGCCACTTTCATGTGATCGTGGTGAATAATAATGGACTGAGCCGCCGCGGACTTTACATCTTCAAGGTAGGTTCCTTCATTCATGCAAACAAGAATGTCATTTTGCGTATGTCGCGCCGTCCAAGAGTTTTCATTTACGCGAATTGTAAACCAGGTCGGTAAACCTTGAATATTTGATGGAAACAAGTTTTTCCCGCTAACGGGTATTCCCATTCTAAAAATCGAGCGAATAAGAACTTGGTTGGAGGACTGCGAGCCGGACCCATTGACGGTGGCCACACTGATACTGAAGTCATTAATTTTGCTGGTCATTCTTGGCTATTCACCTCTGTCTTCAAATTAGCGTCAAGCTCAAAGGCGAAGGAAGTTGGGAATGGGGCCCAAAAAAGTTGACAATCAGAGGGTCTCGATAGAGTTTAGGGGCCTTAACGGGTTTCAGGTATTCAATACGATCAGAAAATAAGGAGCATCAATATGGAAAGTTTTAACGAGTGGATGGGCGTCATAAATGCCTTTTTGTGGCACGACTACGTCCTCTATATTCTCTTGGGCACAGGGGTACTCTTTACTGTTTGGAGCGGATTTTGCCAATATCGAGCCCTTACTCACGGGGTGGCGGTTATCCGTGGGAAGTACGACAAAAAGTCTGATCCTGGAGCCATCAACCACTTTCAAGCCTTGTCGGCAGCTCTTTCGGCAACGGTAGGCCTCGGAAATATAGGTGGTGTTGCCTTGGCAGTGGGTCTCGGTGGGCCAGGCGCTGTTTTTTGGATGTGGGTTGTTGGCTTTATCGGAATGGCTTTAAAGCTCACTGAAGTTACTCAATCCATGTTGTATCGAAACACGAAAGATCCCGAGAATCCACATGGGGGTCCAATGTGGGTTGTTCAGCACGGCCTTAAGAAAATGAGCCCTTCACTTGCTTGGGTTGGTGGCTTGGTTGGTTGGATTTTTTGTGTGACGCTTTTGATTTCTGCGATTACTGGCGGAAATATGTTCCAGGCGTGGAACGTTGGGGTTCTTTTGAAATCCTATTATCAAGTTCCAGAAATCGTAACGGGAATTATTCTAGCCGTTTTGGTGGGTGCAGTAATTATCGGAGGGATTAAGCGAATTGGCGCGGTGGCAGGACGCTTGGTTCCCTTTATGTGCATTACGTATCTTTTGGCGGCCGCCTATGTATTGATTGTTAATATTGAACAAATTCCTGGCCTCTTTGTTTTAATTTTTGAAAACGCATTTAGCCCTTCGAAAGGTGCTGGAGCTTTTCTTGGTGGAACAATGGCTATTGGGATGATGTGGGGAATGAAGCGAGCCTTGTTCTCCAGTGAATCAGGTCAAGGTTCAGCCCCGATTGCTCACTCTGCGGCTAAGACTGACGAACCTGTTAGAGAGGGAGTGGTTGCGGGTTTGGAGCCTTTTATCGATACTCTTGTCGTCTGTACGCTTACAGCTCTTGTAATTCTATCTAGCGGAGCTTGGAACCGTGCGACCGAAGGTAATTACGATCAATCACCCGAAGTGGTCCAGACGTCGGATGGAGCTTGGACTTTGAATACGGATGAGTTGCCTGCTCGAACGGATGAGGGCAAGCGAGTTTCTGGAGACTGGAAAAAAGATCAAACCGTATTTGTGGTATTCAAAACTGAGAATGAAGATATGAACGCTCGCTTGGATGGTGTCATTACAGAAGGTGACAATGGCCTGAATATCAAATGGGGAACTGTCGCCAGTGATATTAAGCCCGAGCTTGTCGAAGCGGGTATCTATGCCGATTACCCGAGTGCGAATTTAACAAGCTATGCATTCGATCGCGTCTTACCAGGACTTGGGCGCTACATCGTTCCATTGGTCGCCTTTTTGTTTGCCGTATCGACGATGATTTCGTGGAGTTATTATGGCGAGCAAGGGATCATCTATATGTTCGGTGGTCGAGGTGTCTTTGCCTATAAAGTTGCCTACTGTTTGCTTGTCGTCGTTGCCTGCTCAGGACTTTTTACCACGGATGCGGAGCTCGATAACCTTACAGGTATTGGTACGGGTGTAATGTTATTTGCCAATATACCTATCATGTTGATATTTGGTAACGAAGCGATGAAGGCTTATCATGCTTACATTGGAAAGCTTAAAGCCGGTAAGTTCAAAGTACATGGACCTGATTCTGTCGTCGAAATGGTCGAAGGCAAGCATGACAATCAAGGTTAATTGAGTCGTTTCATAATATGATATCCGTAAGGGGAGTTGGTTGGTTCGTAGGGAACCAAAATCAACTCCCCTTTTTTCATATGAAAGCACGCATCACCGAAGTCTTTAACCATACTGCTTCGAGGAAACTCCCCAGGTCTTTGTTCAATTCCAAAATTAGCCACTGCATAAATCCCTGGTACTTGGTCATCCGAGAGAGCGCGTAATTTATCTTCAAAAATTTCTGGATTTTTTTGAACTTGCAAAAATAACTCATTGGCAAGTTTTTCGGCTTCTTCTTTGGAACGTTGGATTTTTCGACCAGGAAGGCTGTCTTTGAAGCTAATGAGAATATGCTGAACCTTTACTCGATCATCTTCATTTTCAGGCTTCTTGGACTCAAAGCCAGTAATTTTAGTTTCGGGCTGACTCCATCGCTCGCAGCCTAAGAGACTCAGGCTGTATCCCAGATAAATTAACTTTTTATAGGCTGACATCCTCATATTATTTCTTTCTAGCAGGAGATTGACAATCACTGCTAAGGCTTGATCTATGGCTGGTCATAATAAATGGAGCAAGGTCAAGCGACTAAAAGCCGTGACCGACAAGAAAAAAAGCGCCTTGTACGCCAAATATATCAAAGAAATTACGGTGGCGGCCAAGGAGGGCGGGCCGGACCCGGATGGCAACTCACGATTGAAGAAGGCGATTGCTGATGCCAAGGCACAAAGTGTGCCTCGTGATAATATTGAGCGAGCTTTGAAGCGAGCCGCAGGAGAATCCGATGATGGCGCAGCCTTAGAGGAGCTGGTTTACGAGGGCTATGGCCCGGGGGGCGTGGCTATATTGATGGAATGTATCACGGATAAGCGTGCGCGAACTCAGCCAGAGCTAAAGAAAATTCTTGAAAGAGCTGGAGGGAGCATGGCTGAAGTAGGTGCTGTGAGCTGGGGCTTTGATAGAAAGGGAAGCATCCTGGTTTCTCGGGCGGTTGGAAATGAGGAGCGCATGATGGAGCTCTGTCTTGAGCTTGGTGCGGAAGATTTTAGTGCTTCTGAAGAAGGTTATGAAATTACGACGGCGCCCAATGATTTCTTAGGTATTGTCGAAGGCCTGGGTAGATCGGATGTTCCTATCGAATTTTCCGAAATTGGTTATATTCCTAAAAATCGAATGAAACTCTCTGGGGATCTGGAAGATGCGATCAATCGATTGGTCGAGAGTTTGGAAGAACATGACGATGTTCAGAGAGTGACAACAAACGCTGAAGCTTCATAAAATAAGTTATGTTTTGGAAAGCTCTTATTTTCAGATCCTTATTTTTTATTCTGTTGGCTTTGGCGATTTATCGTTTGAGCATGATTGTTTTCTTGCTTAGTTCAACTCCACGGCACAAACGAAAGCAGCTGAATTTGCTGCCCTATACCATTGAATTAATTTTCTATATTTTCGGGATCTATAGTGCCTATGTTTCTGGCTTTATGCATCTTTCGGACTAAGCTTTACAGGCCTGATTCATCTCCCTTAAGCTGATAGGGAGATGCGTGTTATGGGGCTTGATCCCGGAAGTATACGAGCTGGCTTTGGAATTATCGAATATTCTAAATCTCGATTTATTCATATCAACAGTGGCAGCATTGTGATGACCGAAGGCGAGTCGATGCCCCAACGCCTACACTCTCTATATAAAGATTTAAAAACTTTGATGGAGCGCTATCAGCCCGATGAATTCGCCATTGAAAGTGTATTTTTTTCTCGCAATGCTCAGTCTGCTTTAAAGCTGGGGCAGGCGCGTGGTGTGGCTTTGCTTGCAGCTGCTGAATTTGGCATACACGTGAGTGAGTATAGCCCCACAGAAATTAAAGCCTCTGTTTGTGGATCCGGTAGGGCCGACAAGGCACAGGTTCAGCATATGGTTCGTTATTTGATGAAGCTCAAGCCGGCATTCGAGTATTCGAGTCCGGATCATGCAGATGCTCTTGCCATTTGCTTGGCACATGGTCAAACTCAGCTTTCGAGAGTGTGGAGAGAGAATGATCGCTCACCTAAGAGGAAAAATAATTCACAAAAGCCCCAGCCTATCCATCATTGATTGCAATGGTGTCGGCTATGAGGTCTTGCACACGCCTTTCACATCGGAGAAGTTGCGCGCCGAAGTTGTCTCGCTTCATATTCATACACATATTCGTGAAGATGCCTTGCAACTTTTTGGGTTTGCGGATGTAGAAGAGAAGAGGATGTTTAGAGATCTACTTAGGGTTAGTAGCGTCGGACCTAAACTCGCTCTGACGGTTCTATCGGGTCTTCCTTATGGAGAGCTGATTGAAGCACTTCGCTCTCGTGATCTTACCAGGCTTCAAAAAATTCCTGGTATTGGAAAGAAGACTGCGGAGCGCTTAAGTCTTGAGCTTGGGGATAAGCAGCTGGCGGACTATCCCGTCGAGGCGATTGGCCCGATGGGAGCTGTCTCCAGGGATGGGGAGCTCGAAAGTGTCTTGCTGAACTTGGGCTATCAGAAATCGGAGATTCAAAAAGTACTTTCAAAAGTTCGCAGTGAATCGATTGTGGGGCTTGAAGAAAAAGTGAAGCTAGCGTTGCGCGAATTGACGAATCCCGGATCAGCGAGGATGAATTGAGATGATTATAGATTCTGAAGATCAAGCAGAAACAGATTTGGATCGGATTTTAAGTATTCAGCCGCAAGTCCAAGATGATCTTAACAATCTTCGTCCCAAGAATCTTGATGAGTTTGTTGGCCAAGCTAAGCTTAAAGATAATCTTCGGGTTTTTATTGAGGCGGCCAGAATTCGAAAGGAGTCTCTGGATCATGTTTTGTTGTCGGGCCCTCCAGGTTTAGGCAAAACAACCCTATCCCATATCATCGCTCATGAGATGGGAGTGAATTTGCGTGTGACCAGTGGTCCAGCTATTGAGAAGGCTGGTGACCTGGCTGCGCTGCTTACTCATCTTGAGGCTTTCGATGTTTTGTTTATCGATGAGATTCATCGCCTGCCTCGGGCCGTAGAAGAAATTCTATATCCCGCCTTGGAGGATTTTAAATTGGATTTGACGATTGGCGAAGGCCCGTCGGCTAGAAGTCTACGAATTGATATTCCACCTTTTACGCTAGTTGGGGCAACAACTCGCAGTGGACTTTTATCATCACCCTTGCGTTCGCGCTTTGGCATTCCACTTCATTTGGAATTTTACACTGATGAAGAATTGGCAACAATTGTAACTCGCTCGGCTCGCATCCTAGAAATTGAGATCGAAGAGGACGCAGCGCATGAAATAGCCAAGCGCTCTCGGAAAACACCACGAATTGCCAATCGGCTATTGAAACGAGTTCGGGATTTTGCTCAAACTGCTGGTCAGAAGAAGATTGTTCGTGATGGGGCTTCACATGCTTTGACTCAACTTGAGGTTGACGAAATGGGCTGTGACCCGATGGATCGAAAGCTATTGAGTTTGATTATTGATCAGTTTCAAGGTGGACCGGTAGGCATCGAAACCTTGAGCGCTTCGCTACAGGAGGAGCGCGATACTCTCGAAGATATTTATGAGCCGTATCTTATGCAGGTAGGATTTTTAGCGCGAACGCCTCGAGGTAGAATTGCTACCGAGCGAGCCTATCATTTCATAGGTAGAGCCTGGCCTGGATCCATTTCGAGTTCACGAAGCCTTTTTGATCAGTAATTAACAGTGCCCAGCAATGACTCGTTGGTTGATCGAGTCTTCTTGGCTTGGACTTAGACCTTGAAATTTTACGCCGACTTGTCCACCGGCAGCATAGATTTTTTTAGCGACGCCATAGACTTCACCAAACCTTCCAAGGTTCATATGGAAATCAAACTCTTCGGGAAGGTCAGCGCCTTCGATAAGTGCGCCGCCACCGGATAGGGACTTGAGTTTGCAAGTAAAGGCGCACATTTGGCTGTGATCGTTTATAATAATTTCCGCGCTCACAGGCTTTCGGATCCAGCGCCGCTTGAATTTCATGACGGAGACAACGCCTGAGTCATTGGAAGGAGTTTCATTTTTTGTTGCCAATGAAATGGTAGCTGACGGATTTGGTGACGCGACATTTTTGAGGCGCTTTTCTACTTCATTATAATATTTAACAGCGGTATTGCTGGATGGCTCGAGCTTTTTAGCCTTTTCAAAGAATGCTAAACTTGCTTCGAGATTTTCCTGTTTATAAAGTGCCAATCCTTTTAGCATGATGGCTCGAACTTCCATGGGATTAGTCATTAAAGCTTGATCGGCATATTCTTCCGCGTAATCCAACTTACCTAGATGGAGGGCGGATGTTCCGGCCAAACATAGATCATCAAGACTCGGACGTTCATTGACAACCGCGCGCTGAAATAGCTGGAAAGCTTGAGCGTAGTCTTTTTTCTCAAAATGTTTTCGCGCAAGTTCAATTAGGTTTTCATTTTCTAATTTCTCGTTGGGCAGTTCCATCAGCTTGATGGCTCGGAAAAGCAATGAGATAGCTTCTTCGCCATCGGACAATTTTCTTTCCAAACGGGATGCTTGGCTAGCATACAATTCGAGAGCTTGCTGCCTCCACTTCTCTTCAAGGCGTTGTATGGTCTCGAGGCGAAATTCCGCGGGTCGATTTAAAAAATCGAAGACATAGTCAATGATCTTTCCGGGAAGATCGGGTGAACCGGCCTTGTTTTTGGGGGAATCGCCCATCCCTATAGAATAATCCTGTTTTCATAATTCGGCTGGAAACGAAAGATGCATCTCTTTTTAGCTATTTGGCGAGCACCTGGGGTGGCGCTTCTAAGCCAGTATCAAGACAGGACTCGAGACGGCCCAGTTTTTCACATATTTCTTTGATGGTTTTTTTTAACTGGAAAGATTGCTCGGGGTTTTTAATTTCAAGCTTCCAGGATTCCCAAAGCATACGCTTGGCGTTCTTGATAATTCTTTCTTCCAGTAGGTCGAAGCCGTGGTTTTTTCCTATAAGCTCGGCGGCAAGAATGCTTTGATCCTCCTTTATCAGTTTAAGAATTCTTTTCTCCATCAATTTGCGTTCCAGATCTTCGAGAGCGGCATGCGTGGAGCAGGCTTCGTTGTAGGCCGCAGTTGTCTTAAGATTCTGAAGCGCGGATGACGCCATGAGGAGATCGCCCTGTTGCAAGGCAGATTTAAATAATTTTCGTCCCAGGATAAGCTTATCAAAATAATCTTTTACTTCTTTGTCTCCGCCTTTGTAACTCCAGCGACCGGAGGCTGTCATTTTTTCGGTCGGTGTGCATTTCATAGATTCTTCACGAGGGACAAAACTAAAAATTGTTATGGCTACTACGATCAGTGAAAAAGTCAGGATGTACTTTACGGGAACTCGAAGCTGAGGGGGCTGTGCAAGCATATAGACAGTCGATCCAATTTGGAAAAGTTCCTGATCCTGTAGACTTTGAACAACTTGATTTTGGAGATCATGTAATTCGCGGCTCTGGAAATTGAGTCGGTGGGATATGCTCGGAATTTCGTCTTGGCGGATATCGCAACTTTTTTCCCGACCAAAAAGTATTTCGTTTTTTATAAACAAGTGCGTTTTTATTCTTGAAGTCTGGTCAGACCAAGATTTGAGCCTGTGAATGATAAACATTTATTGCAGCCTCATTTGGAAATAAAGAAATTGTGGGCCAAGCAAGAGCGTTAGAGTCGAGGGGAGGACAAGAAATCCCAAAGGTAAAAGCGAGGTCAGACTTCTTTGCTGAGCTTCTTCCTCCCAGTCCATACAGATATCATCAAATAGTCGCAGAGAGGCTGATTCGATAACTGAAATGAGGCCTTTTCCGCTTTGGATACAGATTTGAAGAGGCGAGATGATATGTTGGATCGGAAGATTTAGTTGTTCAATTTCTTGTAGATGCTCGGTTAAGGCTTTTGCCGTTTTCATGGGAATTTGCAGAAGTTTTGAATCGGAGGGCGCGAGGTGGACGACCTCCAGCGAACGGTTCCAGGCACTTCTAAAATCAGTTCCTGCCTGCAGTAGTCGACTGAGATAGAATAGAAAATGGCAGTACTTAATCTTTGGTTTATATTTGATTTGAGGATATTCACAGATCCATAAGCTTAGACAACTACCCGCTAGAATTAGAGCGCAGAGTGTCCAAAATACTGCACGTAAGCCCAGGTCAAGAAAGCTAATGAGCGAATTTGAAAATATAATAGGTACGACAAAGCTAATAAACAGACTCATGAAAAGTAAAATAATGGCTTGAAGTCGCGGTAATTTGAGGAGGCTTCTTTGTTTTTTTTCGTAGTAGTGCAGTCGATAAAAGCATTGTGCGAGGGAGTCTAAGAGTTCTTTCAAGTGGATTTGGCTTTTCAGTCCAGCCAGGAGAGATTCCAACACAAATATTTCTTCAAAGCTTTTAGATCTCAAAACCCTTGCTCGAACCGCCGTTTCGAAACTCAAAAGCTCAATTTCGTGACTAAGAGATTTAACGAACTTTGGAGCTCGTTGACGGACTGATTTAATTGCTGAAAGGCAGTCTTTGCCGGCCGCAAGTTGTAGTGAGACCAGACCGCAAAAATCTGCAAGTTCCTTTGGCGAGGCTCGTGATCTAAATATCATAGAGTCTCTCCAGCAGAATTTGATTCTCGGCACGACCTTGGATGCGACAGATTTCTTTAATTTTTCGTGCGCCCGAAGGCTCTCGATCACAGTGAATGATAACTTGGATGTTTCGACTAACGAGTTCCAAAGCTAAATCCTCAGAGAGTCTGGTACTCGCCATCATTGCTAATCCCTGTAATCTTGCAATAGCATCGCGAGCGGAATTAGCATGGATACTTGCCATTGAACCTCTGTGACCGGTATTAATCGCGTGCAAGAGATCGAGAGATTCAGGCCCACGAACTTCACCGATAATTAATCGATCTGGTCGCATTCGAAGGCTCTGTCGGACAAGTTCTCGAAGGTCGATTTTAGGAGCCTGGTCTGGACGAGTCTGAAGAAAGGCTGAGTTGGCTCGATTCAAATAGAGTTCGTAGCTATCTTCCAGCACGATGAGACGCTGATCTAAACTAATCTCTTGAAGAAGAGCCTTAATGAGACTAGTTTTCCCGCTGCTTGTGGCTCCCGAGATAAGAATACTATCTCGTTGATCTATTAACTCTTTGAGACCCCCACACCACTCTTTAGGAAACATGCCCTGCTCAAAGAGCTTTTCAAGGCTCCACGGAATATCACGATGTTTTCGAATGGATACATGAATTTGACCTCCGCTGACGCTAGGACCGGCTAAATGAAAGCGGGTTCCATTTTCGCGATTGAAGTCAGCAAAGGCCTGAGTTTCATCTAGCGTCTTAGAGGCTTGATGCAAAAGGTTCTGGATATAAATTTGATAAGTAGTTTCGTCGACGAACTTCAGAGGCGATTTTTCTAGCTGACCATTTTCGGACACCCAGATGGAATCGAATCTATCAATAAGAATATCTGATACGTAGGGCTTTTGAAGTAAGCTTTCAATCGGACTTTTTAACGCTCTTTCCGCAAAGCTCAATCGCAAGCGCGATTCAATTTCTTTTGGCATTTCGGCGTTGAGGAATACGGCCGACTCAAGTTTCTTAAGAGCCATATTCATGGATTGATCGATGTTTTCGGACAGCAGGTTGTGCATCAACTTTAGCAATAGAGATTCTGTCTTTTCCTTAAGATGCTCACCAACAACCTCTAATTTCCAATCACCCAATGAAAAGGTCACGTCTTGCGTAAGTTCGGATTCTGACTGCGTACGAAGGCCGCGATAATGCCAAGTCGTAGCGTCTCGATAAAATAATCCATGTACGGGATCAAGGCCTCGACCGCTAAGCCGGATACGATTGGTGATGGAGCTTCCAAGACTTTGTTGTTCATTAAGGCAGGCAAGTTTGAATTCTTGGTCACGTGTAAAGCTGATCCACATTAGCGTTCATTCTCCAGGCGTCGCGCGGTGATAAAAATATAGGCCTCGCTCTTGTTGGCACGAAAACTTTTGCTGGAGAAAATCCTGCCTAGGAGTGGAATTTCTCCCAGGCCAGGCAAGGAATTTTGGGCACTTCCCTGCGAGCTATGAAGAAGTCCAGCTACCGCCATACTTTGGCCAAAGCCAGTCCGGACCTGGGTTTGAATGATTTTTTCCGTGATTCCTGGGTAATCGCCAACTCCGGTCGCAAGATCTGGCTCGCGAATTTTTGCTTTTATTTCAATCCGCACTTGATTGCCGCCCAATTCAGTTGGAACGAACTCCAGATCGACACCGTAAGGGATCTTTTCAATTTTGGCAGATTGTTCGGAACTTAGCTGAAAAGAAAATTCACCACCCGCACGAAACGAGGCTGCCTCAGCATTGGAAGTTACTAGCGAATGCTTAAGATGGACTTGAGCAAAACCCTTTGCGACCGCCAAATCTAGAAAACTTCCGATGGGATTGATGCCATCAACGGCAAGGAGTTTTGAGGGATTCAAAATGTTTTGTGGGAAGACAGAGCTTGCGAAGCTTAAGGGCTCCCCGAAACGTAAACCCAATTTTTCGAGGCTACTTTTCTGAATCTCAACAAAGGCCAATTCAAGAAATACGGAATCCATTTTAGGCGATTCCGAGTGGCGTCGTGTGCTGTTACGATTAATTTTTAGATAGGGATGGATTCGCAGGACCTGTTGGAATTGCTTGTCCGATAGATTCGGAACGATATTGACTTCCAGTCGATTGGCTGAAATTTGTACTGAAGTATTAAGTATGCGTTCTAGTTCCAACTGGAGATCCTTAAGAAAGTTCGGTGCGAGATCTGCTCGACTTTCAATCCTATTTTGGGAACGACTTATAATTTCCTGCAGCATTGCATAGTCTTCCATACGGTACACATTGCCGTCGAAGTAGGCGGTACTCGAGGCTGAATCGGATGCGAGAACGAAGCGAAGTCCATAGGTTTCTTTTGCAAAAATTTGAGCGGTGACCAGGATCTCCTCGATAGAGGGATCGACTTCCCGGAGAAGGCTCAAATAAAGCGCCAAAAGTAGCATGTAAGCCAAGCTTGCAAAACAGGGACCATCTAGAGAATCTCTATTATTCGGGTCGAAGGAGATTTGATACTTCGAAACTCGAATATTATTTCGAAACTTCTGCCAAGATTCAGTGTGCCAGGGTTCAAGGCTTAAGCCAAAATCTCCAACTCATTTGGGCGCTGAACTTCTACCTTGGCCTTGCCGTTTTGTTTGGCGGTTTCGAGAGCGGCGATACTGCGGTTGATCCAGTCTTCATAAGTATCTTGTGAATCCACCTGAGTGACGCCGACAGAAAACTGTGTTTTAGCGAGAGTGGAGTCCGGGGATTTTCGCATCTCTTCGCTAAAATTTTGAGCAATTTTGGCGGCACTCTTAAGATCAGTGTGATTGAGCAAAACGACAAACTTATCGTCGCGGTAGTGAATGACTTTATCACCTCTTCTAAAAAAGTGACGAAGGCTATGGGCAAAATTTCGAAGGAGACGGTTACCCTCTTCCTTGCCGTGCAAATGATTGAAATACTGAAAATCATCAATATCAATCATCAAAATAGAGCAGGCCTGCTCCTTTAGTTCGGAAAATCTTGTTTCGAGAAGATTAACTAAGTAATTAGAATTAGGAAGGCCCGTTAAGGGGTGCAAATATTTTTCACTCGCTACATCCGGAGTCGTTGAGTTCCGAGTGGCGCTCAATTCCGCGGCCGATCGGTGAGCCATCAGTAGAATTTTACCTTCGGTGCTTACCAGCTTAATAAATTCCATAACCGGACTCGAGGTTTGTTCCGTAACAATTTTGGCATGAAAACGAAGTTGAGGCAGAGTTTTTAGTTTAGAAGTTACCTGAACAATATTCTGATCCACGGGCAAGAGCTGAATACTTTCATCAGTTTCGAATAGCTTTTTACCCGCAATCTCTTGAAGCGAGACTCCCATCATTTCTAAGGCGCTAGGATTGGCGTTTTGTAATTTCAAGTCTTGGTCGAGCTCAATAATGAGTTCATTGGAGAGTTCATAAAAATTCTTTAACTCCGCCATTGTCTTTTTCATTAGGCGAGCTTGCCGTTGTTGTGTCCAAATCGCAAAACTTCCAAATAAGCCCAAAAATCCAAATATAATGAGAAGGTAGTACATGCCAAATCCTGCCAATTTGAACAAAAAGCCCCTATCCTGCTCCTTAAGCTCAATAACCCAATTCGGTTCTGAGAGGCTCAGTAAAACATAGTGGCCTTTGTTTTGATACCAATCCTTCAGGTCTGATTTAAGGCTTCGACCCTCGCTTAAGGATCCGGATTCTTCGGCTCGGAGGTCCCGTCCGATCATAGTCGAGTTATCATCCAAACTCGAAGCGACGGGCTGAAGACTTTCTTTGTCGAGTCGATAGAGGCTCAATTCGCCAGGTAAGCCAAGGGACTCTTGAATTCGACGGAGTTCCTGTTGGAGGGCGCGGACCTTGGGGTTCCCAGCGTCCTTCCAGTCTTCTGCGGTCGCGAGCTGTTTTTCGTTTAAAAATTGTCGGGCAGCAAATAAGCTTTGCTCCAAGGCGTAGGAACGCTGTGAATGCAAACTTTGCAGGTCCTTAAAAATCAGATAAACACCTAGAAAGGTCAAAAGGCAGATTGAGAATGTCAGAACCAGTAGGGGCCATCGATTTGAATTTATCATCCGGATCTTCATCCAACACCCCCTCCAGTAATAGCGACCATGAGTATCATCATGCGATAGACGCTTCGATTGAAACACGCGCGCTAGAAATCGGCCAGAAGATTTTTCGGCGGAGTCGGAAGCTTGCGGCGGGCTTATTCAACCAGGGTTTTTGGCAAGAGAAAATGATGAAACTCACGACGGGAGATCCGCGCGTGAAGATTCAGTTATTTCGATTTGTTGATGTTTTGCCCGTCTTGAAATCTGAATACTTGAAGCGAGAACATTTGATCGAATATTTGTCGGCGCCTGATGGTGTAAAGAGCTGGCCCTGGCTTTTGAAATTGGCGACGAGTTTTTTAAAGAGCCCCTTGCAATCCATCATTGTAAAAACTGCTGATCGACAGGTTAAATCGATGGGCGATCTTTTTATAGTCGGAAAAAATCCTGAAGAAATTTTGCCGCGTTTGCAAAAACTGCGAAAGCAAGATGTGAGCTTTACTCTCGATATTTTGGGTGAGGCTGTTTTGTCTGAGGCTGAAACCAAAGAGTATCGACAGCAATACGAGAAAATCATTGATTATCTAGGGGAGTCGTCCGCGGCTTGGTCACGAATGAAAACGTGTGATTATTCGGCTCGAGGGGAGATTCCGAAGGTAAATGTTTCCATCAAGGTTTCGGCCTTTGATCCACTTGTCGATCCCATGGCTCAGGATGTGTCGATTGCTAGATTGCAAGAGCGTATCGAGCCACTCTTGCGAAAGGCCATGAAGTGGGGCGTTTTTATTAACTTTGATATGGAGCAGTATTCTCTCAAAGAATTAACTCGGGAATTATTTAAGAGAATTTTGATGAAGCCGGAATTTAAGGCGTATCCATTTTTTGGAGTCGTCAATCAGGCGTATTTACAATGCTCGCGAGAGGACATTAAAGATTGGATTGGCTTTGCGGAGACTCGAGGCTGCCCCTTTACGATTCGCTTGGTAAAAGGAGCCTATTGGGATTACGAAACCATTGTAGCCAATCAAAATCATTGGCCCTGTCCCGTGTTTGAACACAAGTGGGAATCCGATCTTTGCTTCGAAGATTGCGCGAAGATGCTTTTGGATAATTATCCCAAGATTGAATTGGCGGCTGCCTCTCATAATATTCGGTCGCTTGCCCATACGATAGCTTACGCTGAGCATCGCAAGCTTCCCAAGAATAGCTTTGAGATTCAAATGCTCTATGGAATGTCCGGAGCGTTTAAGTCCGCACTTGTGGAAATGGGTATGAGAGTACGTGAGTATTGCCCCATGGGAGATATGCTTCCGGGCCTTTCGTATTTGGTTCGGCGGCTATTGGAGAATACAGCTAATGATTCGTTTTTGAGACAGAGTTTTATGGATGGGAAAGAAATTAAAGATTTGCTGCGGCATCCTTCCTTGAATCAAAAATCACCTAACAAGATTCGAGTTATAGATTGAGAGAGTTAAGTTATGATGAATGAAGATTTTGTGCTACCCGCGTTTGAGAATACTAGAGTCTTGAACTTTGCGGAATCTGGGGACCGTCAAAAAATGGAACGAGCTTTAGCCGATGTTCATTCTAAACTAGGGCAAACTTATCGACTTGAAGACGCGACGATTATCACTCAGCGAAATCAGAATTGTAATCCAAGCTTCAACCCAGCTCAGATAGATCAAGTTGTGGGTTATGTTGAATATGCTAATTTAGAGCAATCTCTGACGGCTTTGGATAAGGTTCATCGATATTCTAAAACTTGGAAAAAAACTGAGGCGAAAACGCGAATTCAGTTAGTTGAGAAGTTGGCCGATATCTTAGAGGCCAAGCGCTTTGAATTGTCTGCTTGGATGGTTTTTGAAGTCGGAAAAAATTGGCGCGAAGCCGATGCTGATGTTTGTGAGGCTATTGATTTTTGTCGTTATTATGCCCGCCAGATGCTGAAGCTCTCGAAGCCGCATTTGACTCAAGTCTTGAGCGGCGAGCGGGATGAGCTTAGCTATCACCCGAAGGGGGTTGGTCTGGTGATAGCTCCTTGGAACTTTCCACTGGCGATTTTAACCGGGATGACAGTGGCTTCGCTAGTCTCAGGGAATGCGACTTTATTTAAGCCGGCGGAACAATCCAGTGTTATTGGGGCGATGCTTGCCAGGGCTATTAAAGAAGCTGGCTTTCCTGAGGGCTCATTTTACTTTTTGGCGGGAGAAGGCGAAAAAATTGGTCCCAGTCTTGTGGCCGACGAAAGGGTCGATGTCATAGCTTTTACGGGATCGGCTTCTGTCGGTCTCAGCATCATCGAAACGGCAGCCAAAAAACCCGGCGCCCATCAACGGGGCGTCAAAAAAGTCATCGCGGAGATGGGTGGAAAGAATGCCGTAATCGTTGATGAGGATGCCGATATTGATGAGGCGATTTTGGGCTGTGTTCACAGCGCCTTTAGTTTTCAAGGACAGAAGTGTTCGGCGCTTTCTCGATTGCTGGTGCATGAAAATGTTTATGATTCCTTTGTCTCAAGATTTGTAGAGGCAGCCAAAACTTTGAGAATGGGACCCGGAGCCAATCCTGAGAATCAATTGGGGCCCGTCATCGATTCTGAATCGCAGACTCGAATTGAAAAAACGATAGCGGAGGCCGAAAAGCGCTTGAAGCTTTTATATAAGAAAACAGATCTGCCAACAGGGGGACATTTTGTACCGCTGGCGATTTTTGAAACTCAGGATACGAAAGATCCGATTTTTCAAAATGAAATTTTCGGTCCAGTCGTCGTCATCAAAAAAATTCGAAGCTTGGAAGAGGGCTTTGCCGATGTAAATTCCGTGCGTTACGCGCTCACAGGAGGCATTTACTCGCGAAGTCCTTCTCATATTGAGCGGGCTAAGCGCGAGATGGAAGTGGGGAATCTCTATATAAATAGAAGTATTACCGGCGCCGTTGTCGAGAGACATCCGTTTGGCGGTTTTAAGCTTTCGGGGATTGGTAGTAAGGCTGGCGGCCCAGATTATTTATATCAATTCTTAGAACCTCGTACGTATTCCGAAAACACGGTTCGACGTGGCTTTGCGGGGGATTAAAGACTGCCCCAGAGTTTGCTAACACCAACAAAAATAACAAGAATGGCGAAAAGACGTTTGATGCCGTGGTTGCCGAGCGGCACAAAACGATTGGTATAAAAGCCGAGCATCGTCCCCGTCATGATGGCCACCAAATAGCTAATGGGAATTTGGTCTATGGCGGCGCGGCGTACCTGGAGTTGAGTGATGATGGCGGCTAGGGACGAAATAAAAATAAAAAAGAAACTTAAGTTAGCAGCCGTTTTCATATCGAATCTTTTAATCTTATGAAGAATGGGCACGTTGATAATACCGCCACCCACACCAAAGAGACCGCTCAAGGCGCCGGACAGAAAAATCGCCAAACGCATCTTCCAAATAGGATCTTTTTTTGCATCGATCAAGGCTTCTGGATTTTTATCCACAAGAAAAAATAGCCCCACGCCAATCATCAAGACAGCGAATCCGCGTGCCAAATAGAGCGAGGGTGTGACATTCAGGACAAGAGTGAAGAGTCCTGAGCCTAGAATGGAGAATAGGGCTAGTGGGATAAGTAGCTGGCGATGTGTTTTAATAAGAGCTCTATTCTTATGATTTTTTAGTAGGGCCAAAACAAAGATCGATGTGATTGAAATAAAAATGGCATCCTTATCGTCCCAACCCAAGATCAACGTCAGAATGGGAATCAAAATAAATCCACCGCCGAGGCCAACGATGCCGCCAACCAAGCTCGAAACCCAACCTGCTAAAACAATATAAATCACATTCATTTGTTTTTCCTCCTGGGAAAGAGATCCAGAATTTCTTCCAGTCTATTTCCCCTCGAGCCTTTAATTAAATAAGCCGCAAAATCTTTGTGCATGGAGTGAAGAGCTTGGCGTAGTTCAGTTTTGTCAATGAAGGATTGAATGTGAGAAGGGGGTGAAGGCATTTGAGATAAACACTCCCTAAAATTAACGCCAAAGACAAATATCTTATCAAACCCAGACACCATTGCGAGATTGAGAATCCTTTGATGAGCCTGGAAGCTTGAGGGTCCCAGATCAAACATATCGCCCAGAATCGCGATTCGCGAAAAGCCCTCGGCGATCTCCAAGAAGGTTTGAATGGCGGCTTCCATTGAGGAGGGGTTGGCGTTGTAACAATCATCATAGACAAAACAATCTTCAGTGCTTTCATACCAAAGGCTTCGATGGGGCTCCCCCTGAAAATTTTCAAATTGTTTACAGAGTTTTCGGTAGTCGGCCAGCTTGAGTTCAGGCTGCAAAGCCGTTATGACGGCTAAGGAGCCCAGAAGATTCTCAGCGTTTGCGGAGCCTGGTAGTGGATTTTTCCATTGGAGGCCAAAGGCTTCCAATGTATTTGGGGGCAAAAATCTTCCTTCAATATCGGCTCGATGTTTAAGAGAATACGACAGTGTGCGATTTCCAAGGGCTTCCAATCGAATCCACTCGGAATCGTAATTGGCAACAAATATTTTTTGGCGCTCCTTAAGGTCACTGGCAAGTCGAAGCTCTTCGCGAGCCACCGTTTCGATATCCTTGAGTCGTTCCAAATGTTCCTCTTGAATACTTGTAATGATACCAATGTCCGGCTGAAGAATTTGAAGATGCTTTATCATCCAGCCCGGTTCGTCGATGCCTACCTCTAATACAGCAATTTCTTCATTTCGAATCTGTAAAAGGCTTAAGCCAATTCCCAATATCGAATTTTCCGATTTCTTGGATTTAAAAACTTTTTCTTTAGTATGAATCTCACAAAGGTGATGAAAAATCATTTCTTTGGTCGTGGTTTTACCATTGCTGCCGGCAACGGCAATGATCTTTATATTCAAGATGGCGCGGTAGGCTGCGGCAAGCTTTCGAATCGCTTCGACGCTGTCAGAAACTTGGATGTATGGGATTCTAATGGATTTGGATGGAGCTTCAGAGCCAATCAAGGCTACCGCGCCGCTTTCTTGAGCCTGCTCAAGAAAGTTATGGCCATCGAAGTTATCACCTTTGATGGCGACGAAAACATCTCCGACCTGGATGCTTCGTGAATCGGTCCAAATCCGATGAATGGAAAAGTCGCCAAGCTTTTGCCCAAAACATTGTTCTAAGAGTTTAGCGTTCATTTTTTTCCACTCTATAAATCCAATAGAGATCGCTGTTGGCTAATGCTTCGGTTTTGAGTTCCTTAATCGCCTTGAGTTTAAGCGTTTTGGTATTCAGTTCTTCCCCTTGATAAAGAATAAGGCGAGATAAAATAGAATTGTTAATTTTGCTAGGATCAATTCCCGAGGCAATTAAGTTTTTCCAGTGTTTTTTCAAAAAGATTTTGTCCACAATAATATTTTTGAAATTTCCCTTATTCATATAATCTAAAAATGCGTTTTCGCTGCTTTCTAAAAGTATCGGTGGATTTTCTAGTAAGGCTGCTGGATGGAAAACGGAAAGAAAGCCGATTGAATCTCCGACTATGATAAAGGCATCTTCTGACTTCTTTTCCATAAGTTGCAGAGCGACAAGCCAATCTGCGGTAAAGGTTCTTTCTTGCACGCTCGTTTTGGCCTGATACCACATCCATCCCCAAGATAAGCTTCCCATGAAGATGGAAATCGCTGTGGCAAACTTAACGACTTTAGTTAATTTTTTAGAATCTAAATTGGCCATCATATGTTCGAAGAGTTTCAAAACTTCCCAGGCTAGCAAAAGCAATACAGGTATGAGGAGTTCCGGAGATATCAGCAGCCCAAGACTCATGATAGAAAGTCGAATCCAAACTCGACTTTGCCACGGCTGGAGCCAAGTGAGTCCCACGGCCGCGACCGATCCAAAGAAGCTTAGCCACCAATAGGTTGAGATTTCAAAGTTCGACGCCTTCCAGGGTCCATAAGACAGGGTCAGAAGGGCAAAGATGCAAAGCGATAGGCAACCCAGGATGTAGCTGAGGTGTTCGAGTAGTTTGCGTTTAAATGAAACACCAACTTGGAATCGATCGACGAAGAAAAAGTGAAAAACTTCTCCTAAGCATAGCGAGCTAAAGGCCCAAAAGGACCAGATCAAATACTTGGGGAGTAAGAGGCTCAGCAGAACGAAGGCGCTTGCCGTAAACCAAGCAAGCAGAGCGTGAGGTCGAAATTGCAAAAAGGCCAAAAGCATAAGGCAAGAAAGATTAAGGTCCAATAACTCGAATGACAGGGTTCCTGGTTTGGCCCAAGGGTAGATGAGAGCCATGAAAACGAAGATTATGACAAGGCGGCTTTCTTGTCTGAGGGGTAGTAATTTATAGAGAAGAAAAAGAAGAGATCCCAACAGGGCAAGATTGAAGTAACACCAGGCGATCAAAAAAGCCGGAGCGAGCCAGTAAGGAAGAATAATCCGATGAAGCTGCAAAAGCTGGCCAATGGCTTCGAGGTCATGGGTTTCGAGGGGTAAGGCAACAGGCAGAGGAGTCAGCTGCCACAGGTAAGAGCTTGATAAAATCCAAGGCAGCAAGGCCAAGGTCAGCGCAAAGGCTGGATGAGACATGATTGACTTTACTAAGCTGCCCAGATTGGAGAATTTCATTAACCAATACAAGCTTAAAGCTCTTGTGCCTTGAAAGCTAGCTTGGCTTTTCGTTAAGCTCTTAGGTGGATGAAGGCCATCGAAGTTAAACAGCTGACGAAATATTACCGCCAACATTTTTGGACACCGCGTAGGAAGGTTTTAAAGGAAGTTAGCTTTGAGGTTTTGCCTGGCGAAGTATTTGGATTCCTTGGTCCCAATGGATCTGGAAAAAGTACAACGATCAAAATTCTCTTAGAGATTATCTTTCCCTCGGCCGGCGCGGCTCTGGTTTTCGACAAACCAGCGGGCTCACGTGAAGTGAAATCGAGAATCGGATTTCTTCCCGAAAACCCATATTTTTATGATTACCTAACAGCAAGGGAATTCCTTGAATTCCATGGTTCTTTGATGGGCATGGGTGGTCGGAACTTGAAGAGTCGGATCTTTGAAGTGTTGGAAAAGGTCGGGATGAAAGGAACCGAGAACTCTCGATTAAGAACTTTTTCGAAAGGAATGGTTCAGCGCGTAGGCTTGGCACAGGCTATTCTTCATGATCCGGATCTTATTATATTGGATGAGCCGATGACCGGTCTTGATCCTTTGGGGCGCAAAGAGGTTCGTGACATTATGCTGGATTTGAAAGCAAATGGGAAAACGGTCTTTTTTTCGACTCATATTTTGGGGGATGTTGAAGCAATCTGTGATCGAATCGCAATTCTGAACAAGGGTGAATTGTTGAGTTGTGGGCCACTAGAAACGCTCATCTCAGCCGAAAGCAAGTACGTGGATATTTTATGGGACAATCCCATTCGCGATGTGAAGGCTTGGGATCTTCAGGATATCCTGGAGCTGTACGATCAAGTAGAAACGACCTATATGAAACTTCTTCGAGGGGAGGAAGAAACTCAATCAGACTTTGATGGTCGAGTTAATAAGCTTGTTAAGTCTTGCCTCGATCGTGGCGGTCGAATTCAGTCGGTATCTAGAAAGAAAGAAAGTCTAGAAGATGTATTTGTTCGCCAAGTTGGAGTTTTGGACACTCGAATTTAGAGAGATAATGAAATGAGTCGAATTTACATTCTCGCCAAGAATACCTTTAACGAAGCACGCCATAATAAGGTTCTTCATTTAGCCGGTGGTTTTGCGGCTGTCCTCATAGTCTTTTCTCTCTTCATGGGTGAAGTTAGCCTCTATCAAAACATCAAGGTCGTCAAAGATATTGGAATGGCTACAATTTCACTTTTTGGAGTTTTTGTTGCGATCTATATGGGGGTCAACCTCCTTTATAAAGAACTCGAGTTGCGAACCATTTATACGATTGTCTCCAAGCCAGTGGATCGATTCGAAATTATTTTGGGGAAATACCTTGGGATAGTCTTGGTTTTGACCGTCAACTTAGTTCTCATGACGGCCTTCCTTTACCTTACTTGTTTTGTTATTGAGTTTCGCTTTGATCTAGAGCTGATCCCTGCTCTGGTACTAATTCTTTTTGAACTTTTTATCGTCGCGGTTTTTGCTGTTTTCTTTTCGAGCTTTTCCAGTCCCTTCTTAAGCGGTCTCTTTACGACGGGAGTGTTTATGGTAGGAAGGGTGTCGAATGAGTTGGGCCTATTTGGGGAGAGGAGTCGTAATGAACTTTTCAAAATATTTGCCACAAGCGTTCAAAAGATTTTTGATCTAGAAGCCTTTAATCTACGCACGGAAGTGGTTCATCAACTGCCGGTCTATGCTTCTGATGTTTACTATCCGATCTTATATAGTACCTTTCTCGTTGCTATTTTTTTAACATTTTCGATCGTAATTTTTGCTAAACGAGATTTTAAGTGACGTCTAAGCTTTCTTTAAAACGCGAACTTATTTTTGATCTAGGGCTCCTCTCCTTCTGTGCCTTGATTTTGAGCAGCGGATTACTTGTGGTCATGCTTCGGCTTTCAATTCCCGCTTTGTTTTCCCCCTTGATGGAATCGGAGCTCAAGCTATTGCACGCGCAGTTTATGGAGAGTCCGGAGTTTAAAGCGGCACAGTCAAGTGGCGAGAACTTTGGAGATTGGGTCCAAAGTTTTGATATATTTTTAAAGCGCTCCGAGGCTCTCCCTTATAATTTTGTAGAACTTAGTTTTTTGCGTTCGCAAGACGCTCAGTCGAGCTTTCGTGTTCAGAACCGATCCTTGCTTTTTTTTCTTGTTTCGCCGGAGATTTTTCATTTTACGACATCCGTCGATAAGGAGGTGGCCGTAAGCTATCAATTATCCATTGAATCTCTTCACGGTACTTTAGATCGCTACAAGTACTGGGTCTTTTTCATTAGCATTCCGTTAGCCATGCTATTGGTTTTCATCGGCTACCATCTGTTATTTCGTCGGAATATTTTTGTTCCTATTTCAAATTTAAGTCATACGGCTGGTGAGTTTCTCAATGAAAATTGGTCGGCCCGCTGTCCGGTGGAGCGGCGCGATGAATTAGGTCAGGTGGCGGAAGCCTTAAACGAAATGGCTGTGAAGATTCAAGATCGAGAGAAAAAGCTCGTTTTAACTATTCAGTCCTTGCAGCGAGCCAATGAAGAAATTGAATTGAGCAAGAATGAGCAACTGCAAATTGAGAAGCTTGCTTCGGTAGGTCGGCTCGCGGCGGGTGTAGCTCACGAGGTTGGCAACCCACTTGGGGCGATTGCGGGCTATGTTGACATTTTGCGACGAAGTGTTTCGAAGGTTGAAAATCTAAATACTGAAATTGAATTTCTCGATCGAATTGAAGCCGAGACCAATCGAATCAGTAAAATTATTCGAGCTCTTTTGCAGCAAGCGAGGCCGCCACAAGATAGAATTCGTCCGGTGGAATTATTGCCTTTGTTAGAACGCAGCGTGGCTTTGGCGCAGATTTCGGACTCCATCGATTTAGAATTCGAAATGGAAGATCGTTCAGCAGTGGCACTATGTGAAAAAGATCAGATGATTCAGGTTTTTTTGAACTTGTTGATCAATGCTCGTCATGCGATCGAAGCCAAAGCCAGCTCTGAACGAGGATACATTAAAATTAGAGTCGTAAGCCGTCGCCTCCCACAGGCTAGTGCCGACATTATAAGTGGACCTGGAAGTTTAGACACTTCGAGTCTGCGCGCCCTTCAGCCTCAGGCCTATTGGATGGTCAGTGTTGTGGATAATGGAATCGGAATTGGTGCTGACGATCAGAAAAAACTTTTTGAGCCATTTTTTTCCACTAAAGAAACCGGAAAAGGAACGGGCCTAGGTCTTTATGTAGCCAAAAGCATCGTCGAGAGTTTTCGCGGCGCGATCGTTGTTCAGAGCTCATCTGGACATGGGACTTCATTCTCCGTGCTGCTTCCCAAGAACCCTAATTAGATTACCTATGCAGTTAATGCAGACAGATTGTCTTAAGTAAGCCTTATTGCAGGCTATTTTGACCCGGTTGTATTGCGCAAAGCGTTAATATAAAATAATTACAGGGGAAATTTTTCACTAGAAAAACTTTTCCATGTGGGAGGAGATCAGATGTCTTTACTGACTGCGGCGGCGATCAAGCGAAAAGTTCTTATTGTCGATGATGAGGGCGGAATGCGCCATATGCTTAGCGTTCTTCTAGAGCGGGAAGGTTATGATATTGATTCAGCTGAAGACGGCCGTAAAGGGCTGGATAAAATCAAAGGCTCTGACTATGACCTCGTCCTTTGTGATATCCGCATGCCCGAAATGGATGGGCTTAGCTTTCTTGAAGAAGCCAAACGACTTCGAAACGGACTTCCCATCATTATGATGTCGGCCTTTGGCAATGTTGATACAGTCATTGAGGCCATGAAAAAGGGAGCTTATGACTACGTTAGTAAGCCCTTCAAAGCCGATGAAATTCTAATTCGCTTGCAGCGGCTTACCGCTCAGGAAGATCTTGTCCATGAAAATGAGAATCTAAAGCGCACGCTTCATCAGCAGACAGACTTTAATAATATTATTGCTCGTTCCCCTCGAATGCTTGAAATCTTCGATACGATTCGAAAGATCGCGGAATATCGTACGACGGTCTTGATTACCGGAGAGAGTGGATCAGGTAAGGAACTCATTGCAAGAGCGATTCATTATAATTCACCGCGCTCCAACAAGCCTTTTGTGGCCATCAATTGTAGCGCAATTCCAGACACGCTTTTAGAAAGCGAGCTCTTTGGATACGTCAAGGGAGCTTTTACGGGAGCGAACAAAGATAAAAAAGGTCTATTTGAAGAAGCTAATGGCGGTACTTTGTTCCTGGATGAAGTGGGCGATTTGCCTGTTCCGCTTCAAGTCAAACTTCTTCGAGTTATTCAAGAGGAAGAAATTAGGCGAGTCGGATCTAACACTTCACAAAAAGTGGATGTTCGTCTCATAACGGCGACTTTAAGAAATTTGAGTGAAGAAATTAAGCGGGGCAATTTTAGAGAAGATCTTTATTATCGACTTAATGTTCTTCCAATTCACATTCCACCACTTCGAGAGCGAAAAGAAGATATCACGATTTTGGTAACTCACTTTTTGGAGCGTTTCCGAAAAGAAATGAATAAGGAAGTGCATGAAATGGCGCCGGAAGTTATTCAGGCATTAACCGACTATTCTTGGCCAGGAAACGTTCGAGAGCTTGAAAACACTGTCGAGCGTGCCATGGTTTTGGAAACTGGTCCCATTCTGACTCTTGAGCATCTTCCGAATGTGATTAAGAACCAGGAAGTCAATCCTGCCATCAAAGCTGCGGCTAATGAGCTTTCGATTAAAAAAATGATGACTATTATGGAACAAGAGCTCATCAAGAAAGCTCTTGAAAAGACCAATGGGAACCGTACCTGGGCGGCGAAGCTACTGGAAATTTCTCATCGAGCGCTTCTTTATAAGATCAAGCGCTATGGCTTAGAGCGCTATATGTTAGATAAAGACCCTGGACTTTCCTATAAGTAAGCCTTTCAGACGGGAAAACTTTGCGGTGCCGCAATAATTGATGGGGCAACAAAGCTTTCGGAAGGTCTTACTGGTCGACTACGGCTTTGTGGTCGATAATAATACTGAAACATGCATGCATCGAAGTCTTTAAGAATTCTTGGCTTTACGCTTACCGAGCTAATGGTCGTGGTAGCTATTGTAGCGATCATCACGGTATTGGGGGTGGTCTCCCTTAATTCTCGTATGAAAGTTTCTAGGCTTGAAGAGGCGGCACAAGCCTTAGCGGCAGACCTTTCGTATGCGAAGACCGCCGCTCTTTTTAAAGGTTGTCCGACCCGAGTTATTTTTTGTATTGAGAGAAACTGTACCGATAGTGGGAGAACTGTTTCGACGATTACCGCTGGGGCGGAAGCCATCGGTAGCGGCTCAACTTTGGCGCGGTATTTTGCAATATTGCGAAAAGTTCAATACACCGATTCCAATGGGAGCTGTTATTCGAGTGATGGAGGTGGTGATCCGGATGGAGGGGCGACAGCGTACTTTGACAATTGGGATTTTGATCGAAAGCCGCAGGAATTGCCTATCGGCATTGCCTTGACGCCGGTCTACTCGGGGAGCGACGCGGTTCCCGATTATTCGGATTGGGTATCGGAGGCTTCCGCCGAAGCAGGGAACTCCTTATGGTTTCCATCCAGCATCACCGACGCTGACGCCAATCTTGATTTTGCCAATATACCCGTAGACGATGGTTTGGCCGCCAATGGTGCCTCTGTTGTGTTTCAGGTTCGAATGGATGACTGTGATCCAACAGATCCCGATGCAGATTGTGCAGGCTTTTTGGTCGTGATGGATTCAAGTGGAGAAACTTCCATTCGCCCCTGTAACCCGGGTGGAAGAGCGAATTCGACGGATAATTGTTTTTGATAACGAGGACGGATGAGGAAGATATTTTTTACAAAACAAAATGCTTTTACACTAATTGAAGTCATGGTCGCCATGTTGGTTTTGGCTATAGGCTTGTTGGGCCTCGCTGCCATGACGGTTGTGGTGCTTCGCAGTAATGTTTTGTCTCAGCAGATTTCGGAGGCGACCACGATCACGAGTGATTTGATGGAGACTTTGAAGCGAGAACCCTTCGCCAATTTAAAGGACTGTCAGACCGAGGGTAATATTGTTAGTTTCAGTGCAGGATCTTGCTTAATTCTCGAAGACAGTGGCGTTGGAGCGAATGAATCTATTTATCCCGCAGAAGGTTCACAAGGGACGGAGTGCGCGATTTCCGGAATTGTCGAGCAGTATTCCGGAGACGAGATGACCTGGGATCGGGTCACGGCCAATCTTGTTTCTGCCGCAGCCTCGAGCGCTACGTTTTGCTCGGAATTCAATAGTCTGCCTCAAAATCAATATGTTCGTTATTATCGAACCTACGACCCGGATCCCAATGATGGAAAGACCGAGTATCGAATTGTTACCGTCGTTCTATGGAAGGATCGATTTCACAAGTGGCGCAGCATCAACCTGGTTACGACCCGCGTTAACTAAATCCGACATCTTGATTCCAGACCGCCTCCTTTTTTGCCGCGACATAGGTTTGCGGTATTTATCGCGCACTGCTTTCGTGCAATGCGCTTGATGCGATGCTTATAAGTATTTGAAATTATTCATGAAAACTTGCAGATTCGTTAGGGGGTCGATATCATGAAGGAGCATAACTGAATTTTTTAACAACCAGTGAGGCATAAAGTAAATGGCGCGCGGAGTTTTAGGTCTAGATATCGGAAGTCACTCCATAAAAATTATGGAGCTTAAGGAAGGCAAGGGAGGCACGTGGAAGCTCTTGAAATATGGACTTCATAAACTTCCTGCGGAAGCCATTGTCGACGGTTCGATCATGAATAGTGCCGCCGTCGTTGAGGGCATTCGGGATCTTGTTGCTCGTCACAAGATTAAAACAAGAGATGTGTCGACTTGTATCTCTGGCCACTCCGTGATCATCAAAAAAATTACGCTTCCCGCCATGAGTGAAGAAGAGTTGGCCGAAAGTATTCAATGGGAAGCCGAGCAATATATTCCGTTTTCAATCTCTGATGTGAATATTGACACGCAGATTTTGAGCCTTAATGAAGATTCGGGTCAAATGGATGTCCTCCTGGTGGCCGCCAAAAAGGATATCATTCAAGAATATACGGCTGTTGTGCAGGAAGCTGGTTTAAAGCCACTCATTATGGATGTCGCTTCCTTCACGATCGAGAACACTTTTGATTTGAGTGAAGAGGCTCAGCCTAATGAAGTTGTTGCGCTTGTAAATATTGGTGCGAGCCTCATTAACATCAATATTCTTAACAACGGCGTTACGTCCTTTACCCGGGATATCAATATGGGTGGTAATCAGTTCACCGAAGAAATTCAGAAGCAATTAAACGTTAGCTACGAGGAAGCCGAAGCCCTAAAGCTCGGTGGGAATATCAGCAGCTCGTCTTCGACAACTGAGGCTATCGTTCCTCAGGAAGTTGGATCCATACTTCGAAGTACATCGGAAGCAATGTCTGTCGAGATTCAACGAAGTATTGATTTCTATTTAGCGACCGCAACAAGAGTTAGGCTTTCACGTGTTGTTGTAAGCGGTGGGACGGCTAAGGTCGCGGGACTGAAGGAGGCACTTGAATCGACTTTAAATGTGAAAGTGGAAATTTCGTATCCTTTTCGAAATATTACCTTTAATCCGAAGGAGTTTGATCCAGATTATTTGGCGGATTTAGCGCCTTTAAGTTCCGTTGTAACTGGCTTAGCTGTGCGAAGATTGGGGGATAAACCACAATGATTCGTATTAACCTGATACCCGTTCCTGAAGTACGAAAGCAGGAAAAGCTAATTATCGAAGCCGTGGTCGCGGCCGTTGCGATTATTTTGGTTTTTGTCGGCTGTTATTTCGTAACGGCTTCAAAGCAATCAGGCGTGGCAGAACTTGAAAAACAGAATAGAGAGATAACCGAGGAAATAAATAAGCTAAAGGCTAAGGTTGGCGAAGTTGAAAAATACAAACAGAAACTGAAAACTCTTAAGGATCAACTCGCTGTCATTAATTCCTTGCAAGCGGGTCGGGCGGGTCCCGTGAGAATGATGGATGAGCTAACTGATCTCATACCTCGAAAACTTTGGATAAGTTCATTTAAGGAATCAAACAAAAAGGTGACCATGCAGGGTTTTGCAAGTGACGGTCCGGTCATAGCAGATTTTTTGGATTCCTTGAAAACAGCCAAATTCTTTTCGGATATCGATTTACAAACGGTGAACCAACAAGATCGGGAAGGAAACAGCCTTCAGCGCTTCACGATCAATGCGACGGTGAAGTACGACTGACAATTGGATGTTAGGTAACTTATGGCAGGTAATCCTTTAGACAAGTTAAATAAAATCCCGGTTCTTTACAAAGTAATCGCCCTGTCCATTATCTTAGTTGGTATTGTCGTGGGTCAGTATATGACGACTTGGACGGAGCTAGAGAAGAAGTCGGAATCATTGAGACGTGAGCGAGATGACCTCGATCGGAAGTATAAAGAACAGAAGGCGGTTGCGGATAATCTTCCGACATTTCAACAAAATACGAAAAAACTTGAAGAGGACCTCAATGCGGCCCTTACACAACTTCCTCGGAGCAAAGAAATTCCTAGCTTGTTGCGAGACATTTTTACTTTGGGGATGAAGTCAGGTGTTGAATTCAAATCTTTTGAACCTCAGAAGGAAGCCAATAAGAGTTTGTACGCAGAGCTGCCCTTAAAATTGCAAATCGTTGGCGGTTATCATGAAATTGCCGTTTTCTTCGATCGGATTGGAAAGATGTCTCGAATCGTAAATGTCTCCAATCTAGATGTGAACTCGTCCAAAGGAAAAGACGGCGAAGATGTTTTGAACATTGCCTGCACGGCGACAACCTTTATGTTTCTGGGTGGAGGTAGCTAAGCGTGGGTTTTTTTGAAACCATCATAATATTTGCCCTTGTAGCGGAGGCACCGACAAAGCCCGCGGCCAAACCTGAGGAGTCTGCTGAGGCGGCCGCACCAATTGGAGGCGAAACGATGGAATCTGCGCCCATGATTGATCCTTTCGCGTATACCTACAATCCATTTGGAAAGCGGGATCCATTTGAATCTTATATTCAGTCTGCGGGTGGTAATGACGCGCCCGTATCACCCAATCCACTTTTAAATTTCGACTTATCTAAGTTCCGTTTGACGGGGGTGGTTTGGGGTATGGCCAATCCTCGGGCGATTGTCCTAGATGGCAATGGCAAGGGTCATATTATTACGCAAGGAACGCGTATCGGCCGAAATCGAGGCAAAGTAATGAGAATTCTTAAAGACCAAGTCGTGGTGGCAGAGGAATTTCGAGATCCTCTGGGTAAGCTTATTGTCAGTGAATACTCCATGAGTTTGAACACGGAGGAGAAACAGAAGTGAGGGGTAATATGAAAAATCTTGCAGCGTTTACAACAGCGGCATTGATGCTACTGGGCGTGGCTTGTTCACAGAAAAACGGAGAGATTTCGGATGCGCAAACGGCTGATGGACTCTATGCGATTCAATCCATTGAGTTGAGTGAAGCCAATGGTCAAAGTCGGATTGTTATCAAAGCCCCCTCAGAGCTTAAATACAATGTATTTAAGCTGGCCGATCCCGAACGTGTCATGATCGATTTAATTGATGCAGGCACGCTGGAGTCTACACCGGCATCGATAGCTGGAAACGAATTAGTTTCTGAAATCAAAGTTACACCCATTCAGGACAGCCTTTCAAATTTAGTTCGTCTCGAAGTCTATTTAAATGAGTCGTCAAATTATTTAGCTGGAATGGAAGAAGATGGGCTTGTTGTTCGATTGATTCCGGTCACGGCCGGAATTCCCAATGAGGATTTGAGTCAAACTCCTAGTTTGGAGTCGGACGAAGATTTGTCATCAATGGAAATTCCACTGTTAGAAGAACCATTAGAAGAACCCCAGGCTCAGATGGGAGACTCCGCTCCGCCCGCGCTTGAAGACCCAAGCATGGAGTCGGAACTTGCGTTACCTGAAGCTCCAGTATTGGAGCCGCTCGAAGAGACTCCTATAGAAGAGACCCCCATACCGGAGATGGCGTTGAAGTCAGAGCCAGAAATCATACCCGAAATACCGGCGCCATCCGAAGAAATTGTGCCTCTCCCGATGCCACTTCCCGTGCCGCTACCGATGGAAGAAACGAAAGAAGAAGTTGCAGAAGCTCCAGAAGTTTTGAATGAAGAAAGCCTTCCCGAAGCTTTGCCGCTTCCCGAATTGGCTCCTGAACCCCTTGCTCAAGCGGAGGACAACAAAGTTGTGGTGGAGCCAGAACCAGAACCCGATGTTCCTGTGGCGCCGATCATTACGCAAGAAATTCCAAGCTCGGTTTTAACCGAGGGTACCTCACTGCTGAGCGGAATGGGCGGAAAGGTTTATACGGGGAAGCGAGTTTCTCTCGAATTTCAAGACGCGCGGGTTCAGGATGTTTTGAGATTAATTGCTGAAGTTTCCAAACTTAATGTGATCATTGCTGACGATGTGACGGGTACGATCACGCTCAAGCTCGTGGATGTTCCTTGGGATCAAGCTTTGGATATTATCCTGACTTCCAAAGGCTTGGACAAAGTTCAGGCTGGAAATATTCTTCGCGTAGCGCCGATCGAATCTCTTAAGAAGGAAAGAGAGATTGCCCTGGCTAACGATAAAGCGGCCAAGCAATTAGAGCCTTTGCGTTTGAAGCTTTTTAATATCAATTATGCCAAAGCGGGCGATATGAAAGATCGTATCAAAGCCCTTCTTTCTGAGCGGGGCACGGTAGACACGGATGAGCGAACCAACACACTTATTGTTGAAGATATTGCCGAGACACTTTCGCGAATGGAAAATCTCATAGCGGTTCTGGATACACAGACGCCTCAGGTTCGGATCGAGAGTCGTATCGTTCAAGCTAACGACAGATTCACCCAATCACTGGGTATTCAGTGGGGTCCGACTTTGAGATTGGATGGAAGTAATGGTCATGCCACAGATTGGCAGTTTCCCAATACTATTAACGTTCTTACCGCTCCGACGACGGCAGATGGGGTCGCATCGCCCGCCTTTATCTCGCCCGAGCCGGGCGGCTTGACGGATTTTGCCGTCGATGCTTTGCCGGGTAATACGGTTACGGGGGGTAGCATGGGCTTTCGATTGGGCGGAATCAGCGATGTATTTAACTTGGATTTGCGTTTGAGTTATGCGGAAAACGAGCAGATGGCGCGAGTGGTTTCGAGACCCAGCATTACCGTACTGGATAACAAAACGGCTCGAATCATCCAGGGATCAAAAATTCCATTCTTGTCTTCAAGTTCCGAAGGATCAAATGTTCAATTCCAAGAAGCCGGTATTCAGATATCGGTGACGCCACAAATTACGAATGATGGCTCCGTGATTCTTACGGTTTCGACTCAAAGTAATGAACCTGGATCAGAGCAGGTTGGTGGTAACCCGATCATCAATATTCGAGAGGCGCAAACCGATATGCTCGTAAAGAGCGGTCGGACAGCAGTTCTTGGAGGAGTATTTAAGACGAGTGAAACCAAAGGTAAGGGCGGGGTTCCGGGACTTATGAATATTCCTATTTTGGGTTGGTTGTTCAAAGGCCAGTCGGAAAGTAATAACCGAGAAGAAATGCTTATCTTCATCACGCCTTATATCTTGACTGACGTACGCGAAGCTCAGGTTTCGCCCTCAAGTGATAGCCCGTTGATGCCTTAAGGGGTTCTCGAAGAAACCGCTATAAAAGCGTCGACAAGCGGCTAAAAGAGCGGTTTCTTTTGGAGAATGAAATCCAGTCGAGGTTCTGAGCCCGAAGTTCCCGAGCGTGTTATTCGCCGTTTGTCTGAATTGTTGCGGGCCACTGATTTGGCCGAAATTGAGATATCGGTTGGTGAGCTTAAAGTCCGGGTCAAAGCCAAAGAGGCTCAAGCGGTTCAGGTTGTTTCGACAGCTTCTCATCCCATGACATCTTTATCGATGCCGACTACACCTACATCCTCTCGAGATAAAGAAGTGAATGCCGATGTTCACATCATTCGATCGCCTTTCGTAGGGACTTTTTATCGCTCACCATCACCTTCGAGTCCTGTCTTTGTCGAGAAAGGTCAGTCGATTTCAAAGGGCCAAATTATCTGTATCGTCGAAGCCATGAAAATCATGAATGAAATTGAATCTGATTCATCCGGCATTGTGGACACCATCTACGTGGAAGATGGTACGCCGGTGGATTTTAATGCGCCTTTATTTTCTTTAAGGCGCAGCTAGGGCATTTCATGAAAAAAGTTCTTATAGCGAACCGAGGCGAGATTGCTCTTCGTGTAAATCGAGCTTGTCATGAGCTGGGATTGTCGACTGTGGCCGTCTACTCAACGGTCGATGTTGATGCTTTGCATGTCAAATTTGCCGATGAGTCTGTTTGCATCGGACCCCCTGCTGCTAAGGAAAGCTATCTTAATATGCAGTCTCTTCTGGCGGCGGCTGAAGTCACGGGTGCGGACGCAATTCACCCGGGGTATGGCTTCCTATCGGAGAATGCGGATTTTGCAAATTTGTGCACGGAATCCGGCATTAAGTTTATCGGACCATCTTCCAAGGTGATTCATCGGATGGGTCACAAAGTAAATGCGAAAGAGGCGGCGGAAAAAGCCGGCGTTCCCATTTTGCCCAGCTTGAGGCTGGATCAGAAAGTTTCGATGAAAGTGATCAAGGAAAAAGTCGAAGCGATGGGCTTGCCTGTATTGATCAAAGCGGCCATGGGTGGCGGCGGGCGAGGGATGAAGCTTGTTCATAAAATGGATGAACTCGAAAGAATGATAGAAGTCGCTAAGAATGAAAGCCTTCAGGCCTTTGGGAGCGACCTAGTTTATATCGAAAAATTTGCTTTAAATCCTCGGCATATAGAAATTCAGATTTTGGCCGATGAGCATGGCCATGTGATTCATTTAGGCGAAAGAGATTGTTCCATTCAAAGACGCCATCAAAAGTTGGTTGAAGAGAGTCCAAGCGCCGTTATCACTCCGGAGATTAGAAAGAAAATGGGCGCTGCAGCGATAGCTCTAGCGGAATCGGTTGGCTATTCGTCTGCGGGAACGATCGAATATGTTACCGATCAGGACTTAAACTTTTACTTTCTCGAAATGAATACGAGAATTCAAGTCGAGCATCCAGTAACCGAAATGGTGACGGGCGTTGATTTGCTCCGGGAGCAAATCTTGGTCGCCCAAGGGGAACATCTTTCCATTACTCAGAAAGATGTTCAGGTTCGAGGACATGCGATTGAATGTCGAATAACAGCTGAAGATCCCAAAAGCTTTATGCCCGCTCCAGGTCGAATTCAACTTTTTCATCCGCCCTGTGGGCTTGGCGTGAGACTTGAGTCGGCGGCCTGTTCCGATTATATCGTAAGCCCCTATTACGACTCGATGATTTGCAAACTGATCGTGCATGGGGATACTCGGATGAATGCTATCTTAAAGATGCGTGAGGCTCTAAAGGAGTTTGTGATACACGGCATCAAAACCAGTATTCCATTTCATCAATCTTTAATGACTCACCCGGATTTTGTTGCGGGACGTTATGATACGGGATTTATTCAGAAAAACTTTAGCAATTAAATGCTTATCATGGGGCTTTTAACGCCCCCCGTCTTTGTCAAAAAGTTGTAAAATAGACTTTAAGTCCAATGGAACCGAGGGGGTATTGTGGACAAACTAAAGTTGTTCGCAACGGCGGATAAAGCCGTTCAAAAAAATCAACCAGATAAGGCTCTGGAGTCTTTAGAAAAGATTCTTTCTGCCGATCCCAATGACGTAAAAGCTTTAAATAAAGCGGCGGACATTTGTCTTAAAGTGAATAATTCAGAAAAAGCTCTCGATTATCTAACTCGTGTCGGAGGGATTTACACGCGCGATGGCTTTTATAGTAAAGCCATCGCAATCTATAAGCGGATTTTAAAAATTGATGAGAGCGCACCAAAAGATCAGACCATACGTACTCATGAGAGGTTGGCTAGTCTCTATGGGCAACTTGGCTTGGTATCGGATGCAATGTCTCATTTTAAGATAGTTGTCGATTTTTTTGATCAGGCCAATGATCGTGAGGCTTTGTTGAGTGTATTGAAAAAAATTTCAGATCTCGATCCTTCGAATATTGAGAGTCAGGTTAAATTGGCGGAGATTTTCGCAGCTGAAGGCAAAGTCGAAGACGCAAAAGATACATTTAGAAGTTTGGCCGAAGGTTTCGAAGCTCGTTCCCAGTTGGCCGATGTCGTGGCGATTTATGAACGTTGGGTGAAAGCCTTCCCTAAAGAGATGGAGCCACTCGAAAAACTGGTGGGCACTTATCTGAGAGGCGGCGAACCGAAAAAAGCGCTCGCCAAGCTTCAACTGGCTTTTCGTGAGGATCCCCACAATCCCCAGGTGCTTGAGATGTTATCACAGAGCTTTCGAGATTTGAAACAACCCGAAAAGTCGAAGGCTGTTGACGTAGAACTTCTAAAAATATATCGCAAGGCTAGTTTAGCTGAAAAGGTTCAAGAGCTTGAGGCTCGAATTAAGGGGACGGCTCCAGGCCCGCGGGATGCTATTCCCATTGCTTCGGCGACAGGCTCTACGCGAGCGCAATCGGGCGCGAGCAAACTTAACGAAGAAAGTTTGGACCCTGCAGAAACCTTAATCAAACAAAGCGTTCAAGATCCGGACGAGCGAAAAATCATTTCGGAATGTGATGTTTATTTAAAATATGGTCTTGCTGAAAAGGCGCAAGAGGTTCTTAACGCCAATCTTCAGAAATTTCCTAAATCCTTGGCGCTGCGATGGAAATTGAAAACCGTCCTTCAGGATCTCCAAGAAAAAGATGATGTCATCCACGCTTTGAGTGAAATTATTCTTCTGGCTAAAGATTTGAAATTGAATCAGTGGGTAGATGTTGCTGCGGAAGATCTATTTCAAATAGATCCTGATCACTCCGCACTGTCTGGACTGGGACTTAGTTCTAAGAAAAATCCTACGGCGCCGTCGCCCAAGGCGGATGAAGAGATGATCCTTGACCTTCAAGATGACGGCCTTAGTGCTTCGTTTGATGAATCGGATATTTCAATTGTGGTCGACGATGACATTATTTCAGATGTTCAAGAACAACCTAAAGGTATTGTGGAGGATTTGGAATCTGAGCCACTCTTGGAGTCGGTTGAAGAAAATTCGGATGTCTTGGATTTGGGCGAACCAGAAGTGCTGTTGGAAGCGTCCGAAGCGGAGCCCGAAGCTCAAGCCTCGCATCAGGAGCTGGATCTATTGGAAACGCCTGAAGACGAGGCGGGCTCGTCCGGTGACGCCGATTTTTTGCTCACGGAAGCCGACTTTAGTGACGATGAATTAAGAAAGCTTGGGTCTCAACTGGATCCCGCCCCCGTTGGTCTCGATCAAGAGCCGGCGCTTGAGCTTGAGCCGCTTGAGATTGAGGATGAGGCCGACAAGGAACTCGACAAGGCTCAAGAGGCGATGGCCAAGGGCTTGAGCATTTCGGATGAATCGGGCGAAGTTGTTGGCGATGCGGAATTTGAAGTTAAGCAGGGATTAGAAGAAGTCGCTTTCTTTCGTTCTCAAAAACTTGACGATGAAGCCGAGTCCCTTTTGATGAGTTTGAAACAAAAGTATCCTAATTATAAGAATTGGGATCAAAAAATTACAAGCCCATTACTAGAAGCTATGGACCGCCCTGCTTCGTCGTCGCCTGTTACAGGCGCGGGTAAGGAAGTTGAACTAGAAGCCCTTGGCACAAAAATGAAACTCAAAGTACAGGAAGATGAACGCTCTGATGATGACTCTGGCTTCTTCGATCTCGGGGCAGAAATTCTTGCGGAGCTTGAAGACGAAGAAAATGTCAAAAGCGATGTTCCCGTAGAGGTTCAAGGCGTGTTCGATGCGTTTAAGAAGGGTGTTGCCGCAAGCGTTTCGGACGCTGATGTCGAGACTCATTATGATTTAGGAATCGCCTATCGAGAAATGGGCCTCGTCGACGATGCGATTAAAGAGTTTGAACTTTGCTCCAAGGTTGCTTCTCACCAAACCAGTGCCCTCTATCAAATTGGCCTTTGTGAAATGAACCAAGGCCAGCTCGAAGCTGCTAAGAAAACCTTTGAATCGGCATTGGCTGGATCGAGTTTGGAAGATCAGGAAAAAATTTCAATTTCCTATGAACTCGCCGAATGCTTGTTTCAGCTAAATCAAAGATCTGAAGCCGTAAAATTCTATGAAGAGGTGCTTGCTCTGGATCCAGAGTTTCGTGAAGCACAAACGAGGCTTCAAGAGTGTAAGGCTTAGGTCTAGAACCAGCTCCGCAAAACTCTACCGACGGCTCAGCAATTAATTTAGACTGCTACACTTTGCGATGACGAGTGGGATATTGGGGATTTTCTGTTTTCAAGATGTCATCGCTCATACATAATGGGCTGTCCATCGGTGGCGGAAATGTGAGTCATATGTTTCGTAATGATAAATTGTACCAAAAAGCTTACAGCATGGTTGAGTTAATGGTCGTTCTAGCTTTGCTTGGGGTTATTGCCGGAGGTGTCGCCTTAGTCGCAGGCAATTTTTACAAAAAGAGCCGACAGATTCGTTATCAATCTTTACAGTGGGATGCTTACAAAAGGTTTGAGCTAATATCGTCGGGCCAATTGGGGGATTCGATTTATTTTACATTTGGTGACCAGGCGGGTGCAGGTGCTCCCGGCCCCTTTGGCGTCGAAAGTTGGCCCTATCCGGATCCGGAGAGTGAAGATGATGCCATTCTGGTATATTCCTTTTCGTCGGGTAATCGCGGAGTCAGTTTTCAGTTACGAGATGCGGTTCTACAGGGTGGAGGAACGAGCACGATCGAAGTGTCCCTGGATCCTTCACAAAGCATTCCTCTCGAAGTTTTGCAGGACGAAAAGCAACTGCTGGTCGCGGCTGAGGGGCGAACGGCATTGGCAAGGATTCAATCGGTAAGTTTACAAGCGGATTATGCTGAAATAGTCGTTGAGCCGGCATTGCCGGACTACTTCAACAATCCAGGGGGTTTTCAAACAAGACCGGTTGCGATTCCTATTCAGGCGGATCTTTATTTTGCTCAGAGCATTGGCGGAGGACAAAAAGATTTACGGATTATCTCGGATCGATCAAGGCAAGAATTTACAGCGTTATCGTCTCAAGAGAAATTGGAGCAGAGTCGCTTGTTAATTTCGGATCTTCAAAAGTTTCAAGTTTATTATAAGTTGATGCCAAAGAATGTCGCGGCCATTGGAAGAGTAGGGGATCCCTGCAATCCCGAATCTATGGGTGCGGGGGTTGAAGACTTTCGATTTAATTCAACGGCTTGGAATCTGGCGGGCTGTAACTATAACAACTTGGTTTATACCAAAGTTTTGTTGGAATACGATGCGCGGCATCCCGAAAACCGCTCGACCAGTGAAGAGCTGAACTTAATGGATCCGATTTTTTCTTCAACTCCATCGCGCTTTGATCCCCGCAACTGGGGCTCAGCCAACTACTTGGATTTAAGCGGTCCGGCCTCCAATTGCGATGGAGACAATTTTGAACATCTTCGTTGCAAGCCAGAGTGTGCCGATTTTTATACGAATAACGATTGGAAGCCCGGCTCACCTTACTGCCTATGCAAGGGAGATGATAATTTTAATTCCTGGCAAATAGCGACCCATAACTCTAGATGGCAAAACTGTTGTCTCTATCGAAATAAATTAGAGGCGCAGTCCGGGCAAATTTGCTGGAACTCCTGTACGCATATGAATCGGGTCGACAATCCTTGGTTTGCCTATTGTCTTCCCAATATTTGTGGGCGCTACCGGATGCTTAACACCTGTCGTTTCGAGGATGCCGATTCGGTAACTCAGGGAGTTGGTTATGTTCAAGGACTTTGTGATCCTTTGGGATCAGATGCTGATCCAAGTTTCCAGTGGAGTTTTTCGGGCGCCCTGGATTCAATAAACGGCAAGTGTGGAAACGAAGTGTCGGGACCGATCAATTGTGACGTTGAGGTTCCATCGAAATACGTTAATAACCAGGAAAAGATCATTAGCATAGATGATGGAGCATTCGGTTTAAACTTGGATTTGCCTGGCGTCGACTACCCCGATACAAACGAGTGGGGTTGGATTTCTTCTGGTCCCGGCGCAGGAAAATATCTTGTGCTGAGAGGTCAGAGTGAAGATCCGGCAGATTTGTCGCCAGCTTGCAAATGTGCGGAGACATTGTTTTTTACGGGTTCCTCTAGGCAGATTAGCTTGCCAGGAGGCTACAATGCTATTTACCCCGATGGGGCCGCCCTTTTTCCTTACAACTATCCAAACTGGAAAGACAGATTTGTCGCCCACGCGGGAGATATGGATTACTTCGAAAACCTTAACCCGGCGGCGGTAAATAATTATAACAACGTTAACGGGCGACCTCAGATTTGCTGGGATCCCATTTGGGGGCAGTCCGATGGAGAAACAACGAACTTTTGTAAATTTGAATTTGATGATCAGGGCGGGGAAAATCATATGATTCGTCGGCCAGGTCCTATCCCTAACTTCCCAGCCAGTGTTCCGGCAGAACCTTCGCCTGGAGGTTCGTGGGGCGCAACTAGCCGCTATTGTGCGTGCGAGCTTGCGGGCATGCCTTTGGATGCTCTCGATTCTACGGCAGCAAACTTTTATGGCTACGTACCTTCCAAGGACAACGACTGGTTTGTGGCGACCAAAGGCCAAGGAAGTTGTGCTTGCTTGAATCCACAAAGAGCGTCTATCAGTCTCATTAACACGGCCGCCATTCAGGCGCAGTTTCCGAGCTGTGCTCCGGGTGGCGTTGTCGATCCGGAGTGCGCGCAAGAAGCCATGGAAGATTTCTGCGGTCTTGGTGGAGGCGGCACTACAGGTGGCTCTGAAGATACAGGGGGCGCATCGATCTGAGTTTTAGGTTTACGGAAGCAAGCCTGCAAAGACGTTTTTGCACCTCGTGGCTACGGTTTTGCCCCCGGCCCATATTTTTTTGTAGTTTCCAAATGTTGAGGCCCAAACGACTCCGGAAATTGCTAAATAAACTCCAGTGGCCTTAAGATTGGCCAGACTTGGCGTGAAATTTAAGGAATAGAGAATTGAAGTCGCCGCAGCAATGGCTAGGGCGGATGCTTTGCTGATTCGCCACACTCGTTCCTCTCGTTCAGGATGAAGTCGAAGTTGATGGCCGACAATTTGTGCGCGAAGAGCATACCAAATTCCTTCGGAAGCCAGGCTTAAAGCTGCAATTTTCAAAGGAACATCTATTCGACCAAGTGAGTACATTGTTCCGTCCAAATACTGAAATCCCGAAAAGGCAAAGGTAAGATGCATAACACCAGCGTAAAAAAGCTGAAGGCTAAACTCTTTTGCCGTCGATTCGATAAAACTGGCATGAGGAGGTCGTTCACCTTCAGGCAGACGCTTTCTTTCTCTTCCAATGCGCCAAGGGTTCCAGCCTTTAAGCTCGAGCCAGTCCGTATAGCGGGCATCGTAATACTGAAAGCCCATCGACATGCTGGCCGCAACCGAGGCGATTATCCAGGGGTGGCTTTCGATCTGGGTCTTATTCGCCAAATCACTGCCGATCAAATATCCAACCAAAATTCCTCTAGATAATATTAAAATCGGATCAAAGCCCCATTTTTGTTTGATGGCACCGCGCGAAAGCATCCAAGTCGCTATGGACCTAGCTTTGGCAAAAGCTTCGGGATGGGCGCGCTCAAGCTCGATTGCGTCAACAGAACTTAATGTCTCTATAGTTTGAATAGTGGAAAGCTCGAGGCTCGTTAGCTCAGATAGGTCCGGTTCTTTGGTAAAGGAGTTTGTCGGTAGAAGAACGACAAAAAACATTAGGCTCGTTGTCATCCATCTGAATTTACTTTGAATGTTCCTCGGAAGAATCCGAGGCTCAGGTTCGACGTCTTCGTCCAACTCTCTGATCCCTCAATAACATACGCATTAAATTAAAACCCCTCATCCGTAAAAAAATTTATTTCATAAATAGAAAGTTTTGTACAAGCCTTATCGTCGATCGACAGAAATTTTTTTGGCTTCTAGTTGGCATCTCATGAGGTCTGGAGAAATAGTCCGCCAATGAGAAAGTTTTCATAGTTTGGTGTGCATAGACAAAAATCGTTGCATCCAATTCTGTAGCAATTTCAACAACCTAGACCGGGACGATCCTGGCATAGGACTTGTATATCCAGATCTCGCGGAAAGATCTCTATTTATGAGGCTCGATTACAATGAGAAGTAAGTTTTGTGATTTTAAAAGAACGAAGAGAAAGGCTAGCGCCCTCCCCTTTGTCCTTGGCGTAATTTTGATCGTTGGAATAATGATAGCCTATGTCTTAAAGATTTCTCGCAACACTAAGACACTTAGTTCTGCCGATATAAAAAAAATTGCACTCTCTCAGGGTCTCGATGAGGCCTTCCAGTATGTTCAGAAAAGAACCTTAAAGAGCATTCAGTATTTTGGGGCGGTAAAGGCCCAATTAGGTGAGCCAGAGGCTGAGACTCGATTTGCCGCCTATCGAGATAAGCTGACTTATGATTTATTTTTATCCGATGAGAATAATATCGCCATCAATGGTGAGGAATTTAATCTCGCGGAAGACTTTATCGATTGGGCCAGGGAAGCAGGCTATCGGGCAGACGCCGTAACGAAGTCTGGAGATGTGCATTATAGTTTCTCGGTACGCTGTTTAAAGAAGGTGACAGGTTCGGACGGAGATCCGAATAACCCAGATTCTCCAGGCTATTGGACCGGAGAGTATGATGGTTGCCCCCTGAATTCCGACACCTATCCGCGCACAAGTTGGCAGCTTAAAGATTGGACCTATTTGCCTAAGAAAATCGAAATTAAGATTCGGGCGGAAAAGGATGGGATTGTTCAGACACTTCGCGAAGTCGCTGAAGTGCATCCAGTCAGTCTTTCCGACTATTCCTTAGCCCTTGGGAATATTCCCACGCCAGATTGTGAAAACCCCTTTCAGCTCTTTGGCAACCACTACTTTGGGCGCGTACATTTTAACTCTCCGGATATCATTTGTGATGATGGGAACCAATACTACATCCGACTCGATAGTCGAAAAAACTCATTCCATGCTTGGCGACCCTTTACAACCTCGGGTCTGAAAGTGGCAGAAATTGAAAACCTAAATTATTACGAAGATCATCCTGGTTGCGAGCCCTCTTGCGCCCCCCCCGCTCCGGAATTTGAAGATGCTGAGCCGGTTATTTTTCATTCTGGCTATTCAACGGATACGGAACCAATTGGCGGGTCACAGGGAATTATGGGGCAGATTCAAGCTTCTGTAGCAGAAGTGGCAACTTACGCTCAGGACCCAGAAAATTCTCCCTATCCGATCATAAAAATTACGAGCAATGGTTGTAATATTAAGTTTTCAGTAAGCGGCGGAGGCGAGGGCAAGGTTACAGTTTCCGATTGTAGTGATGCGGTCGTGACGAACCTTCTAACGGATAGGGCGACTGCCATTTATGCAACAAAGCCGGTCCAGATTTCTGGCGACAATATCGTCAAAGGTAAAGTCGGAATCTATGCAACTGGAAATGTTTTCTTGGCTGGGTCTATTCGTTATGCCGATGCATCGACTGATAAAGTATTTATGCCTGGGTTTGATCCACTGACCTATCAGGACCCAACAGCCCAAGGTTCGGTAACCGAAGGAGTCCCAGCTCTTAATGAGAATCAGACGTCAGGAGCGATGATTGTGACTACGGGCTATCTCGTTTATGACCCCTATAGCGCAACGGGTTTGAAATCCAGTCTTGGTAATCCCGTAGATGGTGGGCGTGTTTATAATGGATCAACGGGAAATACGATTTTTGGTTTGCAGTCGGAGGACGAAGAGATTCCTGTCTCATCCTTTGCCGAGGCTGGCTCCAATGACTTTTTTAATTCTCGAGTAGCTTTTATTGATGCCAAGATCCAAACGAAAAGCTTTGTGATTAGGGGTTTAGTGGATGCTCCCAATGATTATGGTGGTGGCTCTGGCGGAAAGGGCGAGTTTAGCTTTCACGAGATTCAAGACCAGCCGCCCCTCGAGCCCCTGATGAATTTAGGAATACTCGTGGCTAGAGGTGGACTGACGATGCAAGAGGCGAATCCCCTAAAGAAGATGTACACAAACCCGAGAGATGGCGGGAGTTGTACAAATGGCTGTATTGAAGGCTTTAATTACTCGATCTTTTTATTCGACGATCGACGCTTCTTTAATGACTTTCCTGGTGTTATCGATGTTGATAATCAGGCCGAATGGCTAAGTTTAAGTCATGATCGTTTGTCGGATTCGGATCTTTTTGGTCTTACCGATCAGCAATGGCATTAAAACTACTTCTGACTTCAAAGCTGCTTAGCAATTGGTTAAGCTCGTCGGATGGCTATAGAATCCAAACCTATCGAACTTCAATCTCCTTGTCCGAACTTTAATTTACCTGGTGTAGATGGCCGAGAGCATTCTTTAGAGTCTTATGCGACTTCCAAAATTCTACTGATAGGCTTTACGTGTAACCACTGTCCCTATGTACAAGCCTATGAACAGCGGCTTAATCAGTTGGCGCTGGAATATTCGTCCAAAGGCGTCTCTTTTGTATGTATCAATGCCAATGATGAGATTAACTATCCGGATGATTCGTTTGAACAAATGAAAATCCGAGCTAAAAAACTAAATTTTAACTTTGATTACCTGAGAGATGAAACTCAGGCCGTGGCAAAAAATTTCAATGCCGCGTGTACGCCCGAGTTTTATATTTACAATCAGGATCGAAGGCTCTGCTACCATGGACGACTGGATGACAATCAACAGAATCCGGAAGCCGTAAAGCATCATTATATTAAAGAGGCCTTGGATGATCTCCTTAATTCTCGCCCCGTGCGTACGTCTCAAACCAGTGCTATAGGTTGCGGCATCAAATGGAAAAAGTGATTCGAACCAAGGTTTTGTTTTTATGTGGGGGGATTTCAGGAGAACATGAAATTTCACTGATTTCTTGCAAGCATATCTTGAAGGCAATCAATCGATCAGAGTTTGAGCTGGGCTTGATTGTCATTGATAAGGCCAGGCGAATGCTATGGGTGGATGAGTCCGAGCTTCACAAAATTTCGGATAATCCAAAGAATGTCAAAACACCCTTAGGGCAAGAAATGCTTTTTCAGGCTTATGCGTCACAGACTCGAGGGCCTGGATTTTATTCGGCAGATTTTCAGACTTTTTTTGAGCCCGACGTGATTTTTCCAATTTTGCATGGAGTAGGTGGCGAGGACGGAAGCATCCAAGGCTTTATACAGTCCGCTGGTATTCCCTATGTTGGCGCGAGTGTTAAGGCTGCCAGTCTTGCGATGGATAAAGCCATGACGAAAGCGGTCTGTATGGAAGCGGATATTCCAGTTGTGCCTTTTCATATTGTAAGGGCGGGAGACAAGCTTGAGAATCCCTTTGGCTATCCGTGTTTTGTTAAACCGTCGGAAGAGGGCAGTAGCCTGGGTGTTTCCCGAGTGAAATCAGAGGCCGATCTAAAGGTGGCTTACGATGAGGCCTTAAAGTTTGGCGGAAAGATTTTGATCGAGCCAGCGATTGTGGGTCGTGAAATTGAAATCGCTGTCTTTGATGATGGGAAGGAGTTTCTTGCAAGTCCGGCCGGGGAAATCCGCTGCCTTAAGTCAGATTTTTACTCCTATGATGCGAAGTACGTGCACGCGGATGCGGCCGAGCTGATTATTCCGGCTACACTGAAAGATCAGGAGTTAAAGGAGATTCAAAGTCTAGCAAAACGAATTTTTAGAACCTTAGACTGTCGAGGTTTGGCGCGAGTGGACTTCTTTATGGATGCCAACGGAACATTCCTGCTAAACGAAATCAATTCCATGCCTGGTTTTACTCCCATCAGTATGTATCCTAAGCTTATGGCTTTGGCAGGCCTTGATTATGCTTCCTTGTTGAGTCGATTAATTCATGCGGCGCGGTCCGGTGATTCTAAGTAGTGCGTCAAAACTCTAGAGGGTAGCGTAGGTCAGGCCCTAGATCCTCATTGCCGAACGGAGCGATCGGAGCTGGCGGCAATGGATGTGGCGTTGGCTTATTCTGCCAGACGGTCCATCCCTGAAGCCTTCCCGTATGCAGATGATTTAACTCCTTTATCGACCATAATCTTGGTCCCTGCCAGTTGGAGTCTACAACGACAATCCACTCACTTCCCTCAAGATCTTTAAAGGTCCTTAGAAACACAATTTCATGTCCGCCTGAGGAGCCGCTCCCATCCTGAGGAACCCAAAGCCGTCGATCCGATATTTGGCCGGTTTCGTGATCCAAAATCGTATAGGGTGTTTCTGACATTCGTCGGCCGACATTAAAGCCTATAATCATGGGCCACCCAAGCGAGGACGAACGTCGGACGTCATCCGCAAAGTTGATGATGCTCGACGAGTCGAGTCTTGAGATCACAAAGCCAAGCTCTTTCCCAATTTCGTCTTCCGCTCCGATATGAGTGTCGTCACCGTAATATTCATTATGAATTCGGACATAAAAGCGCTGGCGATTACGTTCAGTGTCCATGTGATGTACGATTGTCCCATTGCCCAACTGATTGGAGGCATAAAGTTGATGCATACAATTAAAAATGGCGTAAGCGGCGCAGGTTCCTCCTTCTTGATCAATGGAACGAACAATGGACTCCAGGTCCTTATCCGCAATGGGCTTGGAGTCGGGGCCAAGAATTTCCATTTGGCCCAAGGGGAAATGATGGATTTCTAGTTTTCGAGGGTCAAAGAAAATATAGCCGCCAACTGTCCCATCAAGGAGTCGGGAAGCTCCTAAAAAGTGAACATTTTGCTTACCATTAGAACCGGGAAATTGGACTTCAAAGACTTCTCCAATTTCTAGGGCATAGGGATTTTCTGGAACGATGTTGGCAAGAGTCCCCGTACAAATATCGGAGGCCGAAGCGTGAGAGGCCAAAAAACAAAAGTGAGCAAAGCTGAGAAAGGTCCAAAGTCTAAAGTTCAACAATTGGCACATGGTTAACATTTGTGCTTAGGGCGATATCGTGTGTCAAGCGATCGAGGGCTTATCGAACACAATTGCGTCATTTCGGCTCGAAACCGCATTTTTGATGCTTTTCACCCCCGGAAAGCCTATCTCCAGAGCTTGTATGCGGCTGCAGATCGGTGTTTATATAAGGAGGTGCCACGACCTCTCAAACCTCTTAAAACCCGCCAGGACTTACCCGAAGAGCGTGCTTCGGCTAAAAAGCCAGACTGGTTTAGAATTCGCCTGCAAGAAGGGGATCGCTTTCAAAAGATTGATCAACTTGTAAAGACCCATAAATTAGCGACCGTCTGTTCCGAAGCTCGATGTCCAAATATTTATGAGTGTTGGAATCAAGGCACGGCGACTTTTATGCTGATGGGGGATACTTGCACGCGAGCGTGTAAGTTTTGTCACGTAAAGGGCGGCCGACCTGGAGCGCTTGATCACGATGAGCCACAGAAAATTGCGGAAAGTGTTGCGACCCTGGAGCTGTCGTATATCGTTTTGACGAGCGTCAATCGAGATGATTTGCTCGACGAAGGATCTCAGCATTTTGCTGATACGGTTCGCGCAATTAAAAAACTATCATCTAATATTCTAGTGGAGACATTGACTCCTGATTTTCGGCGAACGCAAGTCGATTCCATTGCGCGGATGATAGACGCTGGAGTGGATGTATTGGCTCATAATGTCGAAACTATTCGTCGGTTGGTTCCACACGTTCGTGATGCTCGATGCGATCACGATGTTTCTTTAGGATTTCATCGATACGCCAAGTCTCTTAAGCAGGATTTGATAACTAAATCTTCTATCATGTTAGGTTTGGGGGAAACCCGCGAAGAAGTTTTGGAGTGTATGCAGGAATTGAAGGAGGCCGGGGTCGACGTGGTGACTCTCGGGCAATATTTACAACCTACGAAATTTCATCATCCCGTTATTAGATACGTTCATCCAGATGAATTTAAGGAATTTGAATTAAAGGGCAAGGAAATGGGCTTCCGATTTGTCGCCTCAGGGCCTTTAGTTCGAAGTAGTTATCGGGCGGCTGAAGTTTTTATGGAAGGCGAGCTTCGTCAATCGAAGAGCGCATCACAAGACGGTGAAGGAGTATCTCATGAGCATTTTTAATCTGCCAGAATTGGGCGAGGGCCTTGAGGAGGGCGAAATCGTTGGCTGGAAAGTGAAAGAAGGGGATTCCGTCAAGGCTGATCAAAGCATGGTGGAAGTCATGACGGACAAAGCCACTATTGAAGTTCCCGCACCCGCGACCGGCGTCGTCAAAAAACTTTATTATAAAGTGGGTCAGGTAGCAAAAGTTGGACAGGCGCTAATTGAAATTGCCGTGTCGGGTGCACAAGAGTCAAAGGTTGAGACGCAAGAAGAATCGAAGGTTCAGGCAGCCTCGATGGGTTCGGTGCCGGTTGCGGCTCGGCCAATGGCGGCGGGTTCAAGCCCGAGCGCTTTATCTCCCGTGGCGGAAAGTTCGGGGCCGCAGAGCGTTGTGCTACGAACAGGCTCCAGCGAAAGGGTTTTGGCTTCGCCGGCCGTTCGCAAAATGGCTCGGGAGATGGGCGTTGAATTGACTCGAGTTCAAGGTTCAGGTGATCGTGGCCGCGTCTTACGAGTGGATCTCGAGACAAATGGTTCGCAGGCTGTCGGAAGTCTTCATGCTTTGGCGCGGGAAGAAAGAATTCCCTTTGTGGGAGTTAGACGAAAGATTGCGGAGAGTCTCTCCAGATCCATGCATACGGCCGTTCATTTTACACATCATGATGAGGCCGATTTTTCGGAAGTCATGAAACTTAAGGATGAAGCCAATCAGTATTCCGAAGGGCATGGCTTAGGAGTGAAGGTCACGTACTTACCGTTTTTTGTAAAAGCGGCGATTGCGGGATTGAAGCAGTTCCCTATCTTGAATTCGACCCTGGATGAAAAAACAAATGAGATTGTTATCAAGCGAGATTATCATTTTGGTTTCTCTGTTCAAACACCACAAGGTCTGATGGTGGCAGTCGTTAGGGATTGCGATCGAAAAAGTATTTTTGAAATTGCCAAAGATTTACGTGAGGTTGTTGATCGCGCGCGAAATAATAAAGCCAGTCTTCAGGATCTGACGGGATCGACGATTACAATAACCAGTGTCGGTAATATCGGCGGTCTACATGCAACGCCAGTGATTAACTTTCCTGAGGTGGCTATTTTGGGAATGTACCAAATTAAAAAGCGACCCGTTGTTAAGGAAATTGATGGCGAGGATCAGATCGTTATTCGTCCTATGATGTATGTAAATATCACCTGTGATCATCGTATTGTGGACGGCGCCGTGGCAGCAGAGTTTATGAGATTGATCTGTGATTATTTAGAAAATCCAGGTCGCTTGGCTTTTTTTGCGTAGAGATTTCTAAAAACTGAAAGGAAGATTTAAATGAAAAGTTTTGATGCAGTTGTCATTGGTGCGGGCCCTGGAGGCTATGTTTGTGCGATTCGATTGGCTCAGTTGGGAGTGAAGACCGCGCTGATTGATCGAGATAATCTGGGAGGCACTTGCCTTAATTGGGGTTGTATTCCTTCGAAAGCCTTAATTCATGCCGCCCACCTTTACGAGACGATGCATCATGGCGCGAAAGATATGGGATTTAGCTTTAAGGAGCTCAATTTAGATTTTAAAAAACTTAACTCTTGGAAAGACGGAGTCGTTCAAAAGCTGACACAGGGTATTGGCGGACTTTGCAAACGCCACGGTGTTGAAGTATTTATCGGAACCGCGGAGTTTAAATCAGCTACGCAGGTGGATGTAAGTTTGAATGATGGTGGAAAAAAAGAAAGCCTTCAGTTTAAGAAGGCTGTGATCGCTACAGGTGCGGCCTCGTCGAGTCTTCCTGGGATTAACATAGATGGGAAACAAATTGTAACGAGTAAAGAAGCTCTCAATCTCCCTGAGCTACCAAAGAAAATGATTTTGATTGGTGGCGGTATTATTGGGATGGAGCTTGGGTGCTTTTACTCAATGATTGGTACAGAAGTTACGGTTCTTGAGTATGCTCCCCAGATTTTGCCGGGAACAGATGTCGATTTGGTCAAGCCGGTAGAGAAGGCCTTCGTCGGAAGAGGGGGCAAAATTTTCACGAAATTCAAAGTTCAGAGTGCTGAGAAAAAGGGCAAAAATATTTTGGTTCGTGGCACAAACGAGAAGTCTGAGGAAATGACCTTCGAGGCGGATATTGTTTTGGTTTCGGTGGGACGAAAACCCTTTACGGATAAATTGGCTATCGAGAAAGCGGGAGTCAAAAAAGATGAACGAGGCTTCATTCCGGTCAATCGTGCGCTTCAAACAAATATTTCCAATATCTATGCCATTGGAGATGTCACCACGGGCCCGGCTTTGGCGCATCGAGCTTCTCATGAGGCCATGATAGCGGCAGCCCATGTCGCGGGTGATGCCAAATCGCTTGTTGATTACAAAGTTATTCCGGCAGCCACGTTTACAGATCCGGAAATCGCTTCAGTAGGGATTTCTGAGGCTGAAGCCAAGGCCAAAGGTCTCAATGTCAAAATCGGGAAGTTTCCGTTCGCCGCCTTGGGACGGGCGCTAGCCAACAATCATCCCGAAGGTTTTGTTAAAATTATTGGCGATGCCAAGACCAATGATTTGCTCGGTATGCATATCGTCGGGCCGGATGCGGGCAACTTGATTGCCGAAGGTGCGCTGGCGATGGAAATGGGCGCGAGTGTCGAAGATCTGGCTCTCACGATTCATACACACCCAACCTACCCAGAATCTGTCATGGAGGCTGCCGAAGCTTACTTTGGACATGCCATTCATGTTTATCAACCGGGGCATTCTCGATCTGATAAGTCGAGTGCAACAGCCTAGTGATGAAGTTGGAGGTCTTTCATTTCTATGGCGCTCAAAGCCGATCTTACGAAGAAATTTGGAAATTTCAGCAAGAGCGAGTGAAGGATATTGTAAGTGGACAGGCGGCAGAGAGTCTTATTTTTTGTGAACATGAAGCCGTCATTACCAAAGGGCGCCGCAGTCAAGATTCGAATATTGTAGATAAGACGGGCTTGCCGGTATTTGATATTGAGAGAGGTGGGGATGTCACGCTTCATTCGCCAGGACAGCTTGTTATTTATCTACTGATCAAATTGCAAGGGGGCGAATTTCTGGGCGGTCTCAGTAGTTTCTTAAGATTTTGTGAGCAGATCATTATTGATTATCTTATAAACAAGGGTCTCCGTGCGGGGCGATTTGGCCCGACGGGAGTTTGGATTAAAGATTCAGGGAATCAAATTAAAAAGATTGCGAGTCTTGGGATAGCGGTGCGGCGGTGGGTAACCTATCATGGAATTTCTTTAAATATTTCGAATGATCTTTCGCTTTTTGATAAAATTCGTCCATGCGATTTTGATGCTTCGATTATGACATCCATGAAAAATGAGTCAGTCAAGTTGAGCCTGAAAGAAGTTGCCGAGGAATTAGAGTCGATCTTTATAAGCCGATTCGGATCGCAAAAGTCAGATTTGCCGATGGACCTCGGTATCATGGAAACTTCGGCCCGTAATCATCTCTGAAACTCTTGGCGGCAACTGAGAGATTTCCAACAAATTGGCCATTTTCTGATTAATACTCTGTGTGAGCTTCGCGGCGACATCAGGCACCTCTTCTTTGACGAGTTCCCATCTTTCGAGTGTAAGAACCCAAAAGCTACAATCTTCCAAGGCGATAGCCGTTGTTTTTTTCTTGGTGTCTTGAAAAAGTGAAAATTCGCCGAGCGACTGACCAGGGCCCATTTCCACTGTCATAAATCCCAAGGAGACAGAAACAAGGCCACTGTCGATAATATAAAGTTTTCGTTCGCTATGGTCCTCAATAAATAAGGGTTCATTTTTTGTAAGTTCTTGTTTCTCAAGATAGTGAGCCAGAGCGGCTCGCTCTTCTATTCGCCAATCTTTCGTAAGACAGCACTTTTCTAAACTGGTGAACTTACCCACGGCTTATCTTCCCTCGACTGAGATTTTCCGGCAAGTTTTGTCTCTTCGTCCAGCGCGCTCTTAAACTCAAATAGACATCGATCAAATGAGCCCCCACGGTGGCTCCCATACAATCCGCCAAAAAATCTCCCAATTCAACCCCCCGACCTGGCGTAAACATCTGGTGAAATTCATCCATGAATCCATAGAGGCTTGCCATTGCCACGGCCACCCAAACAATTTTTCGACGATGTCGCCATCGCGTAAAGTTAACCAATAGTCGCATGGTAAAGAGTCCAAGAAACAAAAAAAGAATAAAGTGAACAACCTTATCGAGCATAAAAAACTCAAAATGAGGCAGGTTGTTTTGCGGGATCGAGGAGAGGTAAAAAATTATGCTCGCCTGAAAGGCAACTGGCGACCAATAACGGATTATGCTTTTAAGTCTCAAGCAACTATCGCTCGTGGAAGATCGAGACGCCGCCCATCGAGCCAGCAATGAGTGGCATCCAAAATTTCGGCCCAAAGGATATCACCGTTTGCAAACGTATCTTCCTTGGGCAGGTGAACAAGACGATTGCCACGTGTCCGTCCTGTCCAGAGATGAGACTTCGTGCGCGAGGGTCCTTCCAGCATGATTTCAACCTTACGACCAATATCTTCGCGATATTTTTTTCGACTTATTGAGCGCTGTAATTCCTTCAGGGCCTGGATGCGCTCTGTTTTCTCTTCAGGCGAAACATCATCTTCCATTTGTTCCGAACGTGTGTACGGGCGTGCGCTGTATTTAAAATAATAGGCATTATCAAACTCTACTTGTCGGAGCACATCCAAAGTCTTTTGAAAATCCTCTCGAGTTTCGCCTGGAAATCCCACGATGATATCTGTCGAGAGGGCGATATCTGGTGAATACTCTCGAAGTTTTTCCAATTTTCTCAAATAGGAATCAATCGTATAAAATCGTCGCATTCGTTTAAGGACGGCGTCCGAGCCTGCTTGAAATGGCAGGTGAAGATATTCACACAAAATCTCAAGGTCTCGAAAGTCTCTTGCGAGATCTTCGTCGAAGTCTCGTGGATGGGAGGTTGTATAGCGCAGACGTTTGAGGCCCGAAAGTTTTCCACCTTCACTTTCTTTCTGAAAAATATGAAGAAGCTCATGAAGTTTGGTGTATCGTCCACTTTGATTTTTGCCCCAATAAGAATTTACATTCTGCCCAAGCAACATGATCTCCGAAACGCCTCTCTGCACGAGGATCTCCGCTTCGGCTACAATTTCTTCGGGCATGCGACTCAGTTCGCGACCACGTGTAAAGGGGACGATGCAATAGGAACAAAATTTATCGCACCCATTGGTAATTGTAATAAAGGCTTGGCTTTTAGAGTCCGGCCGAAAACTTGGTAGTAAGGTATCCCGTTCATCGTCGGCACTTGTATCGGCCCATCGATGTTCAAAGTCTTCGATCATTTGAGGAAGTTCACGATAATTATTTGTGCCGAAAGCAAAGTCCAAGAACGAATGACGTTTCAGGAGCTTGGGGCCTTCGGTTTGGCCGACGCATCCACCAAAGCCAATGACTTTGCTAGGATCGGTTTTCTTAAGTTTGGCTATTCGTCCTAAAAAGCTTAGTGCTTTTACTTCGGATTTTTCACGAACGGCGCAGGAGTTAATCAGCAAAAGTTGAGCCTCTTCCGGTCGCGTAGTTTTTTCAAAGCCCTTGGCGCTAAGAACCTGAAGCATTTGTTGGCTGTCGTATTCATTCATTTGGCAGCCATAGGTCTGTATAAAGACTTTTTTCATATTGAAGCTCTACCGAAAGCTAGCAAATAGGTCTTTGGAGCTCAAGACGGCTTTAAAAACGAATCTAGGCTGCTATAAGCTCCAGTTTTTGCAGGCCTTCGAGTGGCGTGCATCGGGCATCGGGAAGGATCTTTCGAATGAGGCCTGTCAAAACCTTTCCCGAACCAAGCTCAATAAAGTCATTAATTCCAGTCTCATCCGACGCATAGTGAATGCAGTCAGCCCAAAGTACGGTTCGAGAAACCTGGTGGATAAGATTTTGTACTATATGTTTCGGATCGGTCTCGGGTTTGCCGGTTGTATTGAACACGACCGGAACCGAAGGCGCTTTTACCGAAACGCCTGCCAACAGTTCGCCAAGTTTTTCACCGGCTGATTTCAAAAGCGAACAGTGAAAGGGTCCTGAAACTTCCAACTTAACAATCTTTCGAATGCCCAGATTCTGAATTTTTTCTTCCGCAAGGTCGATGGCTTTGCTATGTCCCGATATAACGATCTGACCAGGAGAATTGATGACGGATGGTTCGAGAACTAAATCCTTCGTCGCAACAGCCTGGCAAATGGCGCGAGCGTCATCGATGGAGGCGCCAACCAGAGCGGCCATTCCGCCAAGTCCCGCCGGGACAGCTTCGTTCATAAATTCTCCTCGAGCGTGAACGATGCGGAGCGCGTCCGAATAAGAAAGTGATTCGGCATGCACAAGTGCCGAATACTCACCAAGCGAATGGCCCATGCAAATATCGGCCTTAATATCATTGGCCTTAAGCCACCCACCAAGAGCTGTGCTTAGGCATAGGAGGGCAGGTTGAGTGATTGGGGTAAGCTTCAATTCATCGGCTGGCCCATTCCTCATTAGCTTTGAGAGATTAAAACCTAGAGTATCGTCAGCTTCTTGGAGGCACTGGCCATAGATTTTTTGAAAGTCCCCAAATCTTTCGGCTAACTCAAAGCCCATCCCAACGCTTTGTGAGCCCTGTCCGGGAAAAACAAAACCTAATTTTTTTGAACTAAAGGAAGAGGGAACCATCATCATATTGAAGAGACTTTTACTCCAAGATCTTGACGACTCAAGAGCTTATCACCTGAAAATGAAAAGGCTGGGAAATTTGGCTATCTATGATAGGTAAGGCCCCATAATGCATAATCTTGGGCCTTTTGAGCTGGAGACGCCTTTTGTCTTGGCCCCCATGGCGGGGATCACCAATAGCCCGTTTCGGCAGCTTATGAGACGGGTAGGGGCTTCGGTAGTGGTATCCGAATTGGCGTCGGCCAACGGCCTTGAATACGATAGTGGGCGCACTCGAGAACTTTTGGAATTTCGTGAGGGAGAGAGGCCGGTTGGTTTGCAGATCTTCAGTGAGCGCTCCGAGCTCCTAGTAAAGGCAGCTCAATATATAGAGAAGCTGGGAGCGGATTTTGTGGATCTTAATTTGGGCTGCCCCGTGAGTAAAATTGTTAAAAAGGGCGCAGGGAGTGTGATGTGCCGAAACCCCGTTGAATTGGGCAAAGTCTTATCGGCCATGGTCAGGGCCGTCAAATTTCCGGTAACGATAAAGATTCGCTCGGGATGGAATGCCGAAAGTGTCAATGCCTTAGAGGTTGTTCGCGTGGCTGAGGATGTCGGCATTACGTGGGTGGCAATCCATGCGCGTACGCGAGCGCAGGGCTATTCGGGTGAGGCAGACTGGGAATTAATCGGAAATATCAAATCTAAGGTTAAGATTCCGATTTTAGGTAACGGGGATATCAATACGCCGGAAAAAGCGGTCGAGAGATTGAAAACTTATGCCGTGGATGCCGTTATGATTGGAAGGGGAGCGCTCCGTAATCCATTTATTTTCCGTCAGGCTCGCGAACTCTTGCGCACGGGCTCATACGCCATCGCCACAGCCGACGAGTATTTCGCACTGATGGATCTGCAAAAGAAGCTTTTGGAAATGCGAAGCAATGCTCGATCAGCCTTATTGCAATCGAAGAAATTTTTGATTTGGTATTCCGCCGGATTTCCTCATTGCAAAGAATTTCGTCAAAAAACCTTTTCACTTACAAGTTTTGAAGAAGTCTGGGTTTATGGCCGTGAGTTTTTTGAGACGCATCTAGAGGGGCGGGACTTCGAATTTCTTAAAGAGGATTTTTTGATGGGTGGGCATGGATAATCTTTAGTCCGTATCCCTAATTGCAAGGTGAACGGAATACGTTCCTACATCACTAGGATCATCACAAGCACCTGAATAGGTAAATCCTGTTGTATCAAGGGGTAGATTTATCGCGAGTGGTGGAACTTGAGCGGCTTGTTCAGTGCCTGTTACCGTTACCTTCGCATGAATTCGCTGTTCCCCAGTAGAGGTTTGGAAGGCTCGCGCGTTAAGGAGAACGGTAACGCCATTTTTTGATTCCAAATTAATCGCTGAGTCGAGCTCCTTCAGTTCAAGTTCATTGCCAACGATGTATTCTGCTTCAGTCGAATGCTTTTCAAGGTCCACCTTGCCTGCAAAGTTGCATTCATTTCGAAACAAATGCAAGTGTCTGGATTATGAGCAATTTCCTCGTTTCACAAACGCCCAGCAAACGCAAACATCGTGCCCCAGCGAAATTGACACACTAAGTCATGGGGCTTAAGTGAACATCAACTCGAATTTGAATTTCGATTTGAATTTCAAATTTATAAACGAAGGAGATTACTTATGAAACGTTCACCCCTCATACTTACTATTTTATTTGCACTTATATCATTCGCAGGCTTTTCTCAGCGCCCTGAAAACGAATCGTCGAATCAAAACACGGCCAATTCACGCTATCAGTGGGCGGCCAATTATTTTGCGGCAATTGGCCAGTTCGATAAATTAGTACCATTTAAGGTAATTGCTCAATGGCCGGGCGTTCAACTTCGACTTCAGCGGTCAAACTCGCAAGGAAAATGCCCCATACTGAGTGGCTTTAACGATCTGGCTTACCCTGGCCGTCAAACATTTGTAAATTTTCCTTTTCCCGCGGATCCTTTTAGCTTTCAAGATCAAACGGCCTAGGAAGCCGAGCGAGTCTATGCGCGGGCTTTTGGTGAAGCCAATCAAATCATGAATACTGTTTTTCAGATGACCATGGATGAAAATTGTCCGGCTAACAACGAATGTTGTCAAAAAGGCCAAACCAAAGACACTTGCCAAACCAGAACCGGGGACTTCTGCGAAGTAGACGCTTTCGATTGGTGCAAATCAAATTCGAATGCTTGTGACTAGAGAAAGTCTTCGTGTTGTTATCACCACTATTATTCGTAATGTTATTGGGAGGAGATCTACTAGCCCCTCCCGTAACATCGCGAGCTGAAGCCGAAGAGGTATTTGGTACGATTTCGGTTTTGGATATCGCCATTCAAACCCCTTCGTCCAACTCTTGGCAGCTTCAGATTATTCGTGTGGATAATCCAACCTACGATCAGTGGCTGTTCTCAAGAAATCCTCGTTACAAAGGTCACAGTAAACAACAAAGGGCCTTGGCCCTTTTGGTTGCTCCAGACAGAAGCGCAAACTATATTCTGAATGCCGAGATCGATAACAAGACTTTATTTTTGAGATTTCCGAGTAAAGATCTGGATGATTCGATCATGGAATTTTGGATGATCCGAAAATCTCCAACGGACTTTAAAATGCCGCATCCTGACGACACCCAAAGAATCGTTGTAGACTCTTTGGAATCTGGCTCTACTCAGTCCATCGATCAGATTGAGATTTGGGGCAGCTCGACTTCAAATACAAAGCTTCCAGATTTTATTGGAGCTCGCATCGAGAAATCATCGCCGGGTTTGACTCCTCAAATGAATTTTTATTGGTCGGTTGGGAAGCCTAACGGAATGGATGAAGATTTGTTTTGGGTGGATGTTGAGTGGAGAGATAAGTCGGGTGAATCTTTAGGGCGCGGGGGTGTATTTTCGACCGTGAGTTTTATTTCTCGTTATCTCACTCGGCGATTTGGTCCTTCGAATGAAGATATGAAGTTCGCTTTTCGATTTGTTGAGCTCATGGACTGGCTGAGAGCGAAACGGATAGGATTTCAAAAGCCGGAAGATTTGCAAGCAAACGCGTCAGCCATCGCCACAGCCTTTCGAGATTACTTTGAGGATGTCAAAGTTTTGGATGATAGTGAGGCGGTTAAGTTATTTGAGAAGCGGGCGGTCGATTATTTCGGGAGATATCGACAGGCCCTTCTTGCGAACTGCGCCTCAATCATTGCGACTTATACATTTCCACTCACTACCTCAGTGGATCCAACGGGATACTTCGCTTATCAGTTCATTCATGCGGGAGATGACCTTAACTATCCTAAGCACCCCATATGGTTGGAGCCATCTTATTCAAATGATCAGAGTCTTTCCTCAGTTATTCTTCGAGTAAAGACTTCGGCCACAGAATTTGGAGATATCCCAACGGCCAATGCGGCCGCTCCTTGGCGCCGCTTGCGCTAATTGACCAGGGCGCCGAAAAGACTTCTACAAAATCCACGAAGCTTGCTTAGCGGGCTCGTTGGCGGTTTTGGTTGAAGATTCTCAGGAGCCGAAGGATCAAGCGCCATTAAGCCGGTTTGGATGATAAGAGTTCGTCCAAAAGCAAATGGCCTCAAGACGCCAAACATTCGATCTACGAAAGCCCGCGGAAAAAGACTTCGATAGCGTGTCAGTCCCCAATAGATAGCCCTTAGTTTTTCAGTCTTAGAATCCGCATTTCGTACAACAGTTGAAATGGGTTCATTGCCCAAGAATGGTAGCAGATGCTGGCTTCCGAATTCCCGTCGATAATCCAAAGCGAGTTGTTCGAGTAAGGCAATTTGCGTACGATCTTGAGGCGATAGCTCTAAGTCTTTAGTTTGAGATTTATGCCAACGGATAAATTCCTCGATCGCCGTAAGAAAGGCCTGATTGGAATCTTGTGCACAAGAACTACACGCGGTGACAAAGGCAACTCCAGATCCATCGCCTGTTCGATAGCGATACATCATTTCGGAAAGATGAAAGCGAATCCAATCCATAGGAACAATATTTTGACCCTTGATTCGCAAAGGATCCGTCAAGATGGGCAAGGGAAAAGCGATATCAGTTCCTGCACGAGACCAACCATTGCCCCGTTGAAAATTACCCCAATATTCAGCGGCATCCTGACGGCCCGAAATGATGCCTCGAGAATTGTGAGCGTAGACTTGTTCGTAAGTTGGAACAAGTAGGGCCTCATGGGTCCAGGGGTTGCGCTCCACGCGAGCCGTTCCCCAGGATGAATGACCGGCGATAAATCCAAAAGTTCGAGGGGAAGCTGAGTTTCCACCAAACGTATGGAGAAGGAGGAACTCAGAACCTTGGTGTAAATTCCAAGCCGGCATAGCAAATGGAATTTCAAGCATTTCACCCGTAGCGCGTAAATCTTCAATGTCTTCCCATATCGCATCTCGGAAGGGCAATTGTGACTCAAGAAGGGGCAGATCCTCTTGCGCGGAAGGCAGGCGATATAAGTCGGCGGGGACCAAAGCTTCAGCGAAAAAAATTCCATCTGAGTCTCTTCTTCCGTAGAGAAAAAATCCACCTTCGTTCCAAGGATGGGACCCAATGCCTCGAAGCGTGGCGATAGGTCGGTAGAGGGGGCCAACACTTTCATTGCCCTCGTCTAGATCTGAATCGATTAGATTGAAACGAATCAACTCAATGGCACCACGGAAACCTCTGGCTTGCGGATCATAATGACGAACATATCCTGCCGTGTAGATAGAATTGGACCAGCCAATTTTTCCTACGGGCCCTTGAAACTGAACAAAAATCCGTGCGGGTCCGGCGACCTGAATAGGTTCTCGCGAAATAATGATTTTAAAACCTTCATTAGTTTTTTGAATCTCGGGCACTTCATCCAGTCGAACAATCATATCGTCTTTGGGACGAGCTCCAGCCAAACTCTGGAGGAGGCTAACATTTTGTAGGCCATCTAGGCGTTCTGGTTGAATAAGGCCTTGTTCACGGCCGTGCTCGGCTCTCTTATCCATTTGAACATCGATGCCGTCGGGGCTGAGAGGAATATTGTATAAGTGGTCGGTCCAACGGCTCTCCCCCTCTGCTTGCTTGAGACTTAGATGTCCTATTTGCCCTATTAAGGAAGCATCAGGAGAAGCAAGAATTTCGCACCGAACTCCAGAATCGGTTCGCCCTTCCGGGGTCGGAAGAATCAGCCTTAATACCCAAGGCGCGCTGGGAAGATCGGAATAAACCTGAGCTTCAAGTCTTGGGATTTGAAGCCAAAATAGAAGGCCGATCAAGATTTGAAGGAACTTCCGGGGCGTCATTTAAGATCTTGTATTGCAATATTTAGACCGGCCAAGCAAGGAGTATTCTGCCAGGGGCTTGGAGTACAAAAAAGGGAGGCCGACTTGGGGTCGGCCTCCGTGGGGATTTCTGTTTGTTGTTGGGATTTCTCTCACATGAGCGGGAGAAAAACTTTGTACAAATTAATCCATTGAGTCTGGGTTCGTATCAGTGAATGCTTTCGATTGGTTGGGTAGTGCAAGGGCCGCTTCGACGACTTTATCCGCTTGTACCAATCCGTTGCCGTAAGCATTATCGTGTCCGGATTTTCCAAGATCCACGGCAGTTGATTCGATAATGTGCTCAAGCTGATCAACGCTTAAACCAGGATTGGCTGATAATGCTAAGGCAACAACGCCGGTGATATGTGGCGTTGCCATACTTGTTCCTGAGTAGCGACCGTAGCTGCCCCCAGGCAAAGAGGACAAGACATCCAATCCAGGCGCGGCAATATCAGGTTTCGTATAGAGTCGAGGCGTCCACCGCTCGAACCAACCCATTTCGCGATCTTCGCGGGTGCCCCAGGCCTTAAACCAGAAGCTTGGACCTCGGCTACTGAAGCTTGTGACGACTTGCTTCGAATCAAGAGCGCCAACGGCGAAAGCTGTTGGGTAGCGACCCGGGGCACCTGTCGTCATCCAACCGGATCCAGAATTTCCTGCTGCAAAACTTGGAAAGATATTAAATCGCCGCCAAGTTTTGACAATATTTCGAAAGCCCAAAATGAATTGGCTTGAAGCTCCCCACGAGTTGCTGACAACGCGAGGTGCGTCATCCGTATTGGGGTCACCGTCTGGGTTCATGATCCATTCCATGGCTCTTAAGATAGTCGCAAGATCAGTTGATCCACGATCATCAAATATTTTGCCGATGACCAGTTTGGCGTTAGGCGCCACGCCGATGGCCGTACCTGATCGATTACCACCCGCGATCGTTCCTGCCACATGTGTTCCGTGACTGTTGCGATCATCAATGGTTCCGTCAGAAGTAAAGTCCTGACCGGCGATCACACGATCGAGTAAGTCGGGATGTGTTTGATCAATCCCTGAGTCGATGATTCCCACAACGGGAGCGATTCGCTTATCGACCTTTTCCCACGCCTGAGGCGCATGAATGAGATCAAGCCCGTAGGTATTTTCGTCTTCGCCTAACGACGCCTTGGTGGCGTTCGATACGATCGGAACATCAAGACTAATGATTTCGTTAGCTAGAATGCCCTTGATATCGTCTCGCTTAGCTAGACGCTTGAGGCTGGCTCGATCAACTCGAACGAAACTTGCATTGGAAGACCAAAAGGAATCGATTACTTTTGAGTTTCCATCCAGGTCCTTTCGAAGACCGACATTGTTGATCGCAATCTCGCTTGTAACATAGGTCTGTTCTTCTTCGAGTGCATGAGATCGAAGAAGACCAGACCTATCGTGAAACTGTGGATCTTTAAAATATACAATCACATCTTTGGTTTCATTTGTGAGTTGAGATTTTGAAGACGGTCGTTGGTTCATCCAGGCGTTAAGGTTGTCATCGAGATCAGCCGCCCGTGTGATGATTGATGATGTTGCTAATGATGATAGTAGTAGTATGCAGACGCGAGCCCGCATTGATATTTGAGACATTAAGTTCCTCCCCCACTGACGATCTTACCTTTCGTGCTGCGCGGGATCGAGAAAATATATCCACCGCATAAAAATATTTTAATCTTTTGACACGATCCGTTGATGCAAAATGTTTAGAACCTAAATGTTTAAGCGACCTGAAGTTTTGCAAAATTGGAAATAGAGTGGATGTCATGGGTTCGACTGGAGAAGAGAAAAATCTGAAATCAAGATTTTGATTTCTAATCGCATCAGCTACGGCTTCCCAGGAGCGTTCGCAGCCAAAAGTATTCTTCCAACTTTGAATTTGATGGGGACGATGTAAGTCAGAGTTGGCAAGTTTAGGAAGTTTGGTCTCCGCCACGGCTTTGAGCAATTCACCATTGTCAGTAATTTCCCAAGCATCAAAGAGATCTTTCAATTCTTCTCGATGATCCCAAAGATGGTAGTGGCCGCCTCGCACATAATTTTTCGAAATGGGATGGGCAGCAACGCTTATAGCTCCCTGGCTTCGTATCTCTTTTAAAATTTCCGGGATAGAAAGGTCGGCTCGAATATAATTTTTAATTCCTAAGGCGAGGATATGCGCTGACCGATGATGCCTTAGAGAGTTCTTTGTGATTTCAATGCCAGGAATGACAAGCATTCGATAAAGCGTCCAGGCGCGATCGGCTTCTATTCGAATCTCTTCAAGATAGAGGGGAAAACTCTGAGGCGTTAGGGTTTTGTCGAGGTAGGCGGCGGCCTTGCCGAGAAGAGTTTTTTCTTCGCAAAGATGGTCGGTGATGGCGATCGCTCCAAAGCCAAGTTTTCCGTACAAATCAACCAAGTCTCGCAACTCGAGTTTTCCGTCGCTGTATTTAGTATGCATATGAAAGTCAGCCATCCACATTCAAGGTTAGAGTAATGGAGTTTGGGAAAATCGGGGGTTAGCCTTAGCCTAATATAAGATTAATCTTTCTTAGGAGAGTTCAGGGTAGATAAAGATCTAGCTAAGACGCGGCATCATTTTCGTAGGCAATTAGTTTGTCGGGATGATCGGTCATGACGGCCTCCACAAAAAGAGGACTCTTTTCAATTAGCTTCCAGGCGTCGGAATCATTTGCGGTCCAGCACCAAAAAGTTTCGGAGACGGGCGCCCAAAAACGAGTCGGATCGGCGGCAAAGTCTTTGAGGGCGGAGTAGTGAATATTCCAAGAGTAAACCTCATCGGCAGATTTGAGACTTCGGACGATCGGATCCTTAAATTGACCAAGAATCGGGCTGAAATTAATTCTAGGATCTCTCAGTTTATCTTTTGCATTTAGTAGAAGGTCCTTCGAAAAACTGGAAATCATCAGCTGGGCGGTGCAAGACTCTAGCAAGGCTAATAGTTTTTTTGCGAGCACCTCAATGAGCTGAGGAGCAAGTGGAGACTCTTTGATTTCTAGGTTAATGGAAAGATGGTGGCCGAAAAAGCTCTCGACTAGCTGATCGAAGTGGCAAATAGGCTCTTTATTTTTAACTTTTAATTTTTTAATTTCTTTCCAGGAGCTTTCTTCGATTGACCCATTCGATCCACATAGTCTTTTGAAATCATCATCATGAAAAACAAGAACTTCATTATCTCTTGAAATTCGAAGGTCACACTCGAATCCGTCCGCACCTTCTTCAATGGCCTTAGAAAGCGAGAGCAGTGTGTTCTCGGGATACTTAGCTGAAAAGCCCCGATGTCCTAAAACTTTAAAGCGTCTAGCTGATAATGACATGAGCCATTCAATTTTCTACCCCTTTGGCGACTGAGGAAATACTAAGCTTAGAATAATCTAACTAACGCGATGCGTTACGATTCAAATGTTTATGACGCAAATTTTTGGCGCAATGCAACTAGACGTTGACGCTTGAAGTCGAATTTCTCTAACTTATCCTTCTGTTACGTGATGGAGGGGACGATGGGGATTTTTCAAAGTAATTTTGCATTTCAATTTCATTTGTATCTTCGAGCAACTTCAGGAGGGGGAACGATAGTGGGGAAATTATTTGCGCTACCTATAGTGGCATTATTTTTAATGGGGGGCAGTTCGCTATGGGCTCAAGGTGAAATCGAGGGTCTTTGTCGGGCCTTTCTAGCTGGTGCAGCCGGTGAGGAAACAGATATTGAATCCGCCTTAAATAGTAGTGACGATATGGAAAAGGCGCTGGCCGAAAGACATCAGTTAATCGATTTGATTCGACCCGACGCTGAAAACTTGGCCCTCAAGCATCCCTTTATCGTCATGCGGAGCCCTCAGCGGGTGTACTCCATCATCCGCGACGCGGGTTATGAAGAGGTTCCTGATCCCACGGGGCGAATGGGGCTTAGGCGAATCTACAATCTAATATCTAGTGGGCATCCTTTGGCAGGTGGATTGCGCTTGAACGAACAATACAGCGCTGTCGAAAGGGTGATCCAAAGTTTTGAAGCACAAGCCAGCGGCAGTCAGAGCGGCAGAAATGTTGTGCTTTTGGCGGGCGACCCGGGGACTGGTAAATCTCTCTTTTTAAAAATTCTACGTAACAGTCTTTATACGGCAACGCTTAAGTTTCCACAGTACTATGCTTATACTTTTGAGTTCATAGGTTTAGATCAAATTCCCTCTATTCGATCGGCGCCTTTTGTACCAAAAGCCGCACGCGAGCCGGGGACAACCGTGGGCTATCCTGCGCCGATGGCAGATTCGCCTTTTGTGCTTTTGCCTAAAAGCTTTCAAAATCGACTCATAGCGATGACCACCGATCTCGTTCAAGAAAGAATTGGTCGGAAGCCCCTACCTAAGCGTAATCGAGACTTCAAGACTGACTTTATTCGCCGAGAAATTATTCAACATTACGCTGAGCTTAAAAAAGGGCCTCTATCGAATATGGAGGTTGTCGAAGCCTTAAATAAGCATGTTCGAATTGTCAGACGGATTTTGGGGACCGAAGAAAACACTCCTTTTATTACTGCGCAAGGCGATGAAATTAATGAACGCGCACTTTTTGCCTCGGAACACGCCTTAGTTGGTGCGACCTATGGTGCCGACCATCCTATGGCTTGGAACTTATCACGGCTTCCAAAGGCTAACGGAAGTTTGGCGGTATTAGATGAAGTTTTGAAGAATCCAGATGCTTTGTTGCGCACACTCTTAGAAGCCTTTCAGTCGGGAACAATATCTGCAAACGGGGTGCCAACAATTGAAGCGGATATCACATGGTTGACCGCGACGAACACTGAAGATGTTCGAAAAATTCGAGCTAAGGAGCAGCGCCCCCCACTATTGGATCGCTTGGATGAGGTTCAGATGAATCTCAGCATACGACCCAGCACGATTGGGAAAACCTTGGCGATGGAAATGCCCGACCTCTATATGCGTCGTCTTGGAGAATCCAACGCTGGTTTTATTCCAGTAGATCCTCGCGCCGAAGAAGAGAATCGACTCGATGAACTATTCCCTCCGAATCAAGATCCACGAAGTCCTATTCTTAGTCCGGCGGGTCGTTACGCTTTGCAACTGGGGGAGGGTGCGCAAGCCATTCAAGTGATGCCTCATACTTTGGAATTCCTCTCTATGTTGGCGTCCCTTAGTCGTAGCAACTTTAAGCGTAGCAAGGTTCGTTTTGCCGATGCGTTTCCGATGGTTAAAACGAACAGCAATCTTTTTCGCGATCCCGTTTCGCGACTGCGCGCTTTGACGGGAACGGCTGAAGTCTCAAGAACTAATCTTGTGGAGTTGGCTGAAATCAGTGAAGCCAGTGACGAAGGAACCTTCGGCCTATCGCATCGGGAAGCGGTTTCAGTTTGGAGCGAGGCGGCCTATCACGCGCAAAAAGCTGATCGCGGCGGCGTGATTACACCCATGCTTATCCGAGACGTACTGATCGAAAAAATTCGAGAGGGTGAGTTGTTTAAAGATCAGGCCGAAGCCGCTGTTTTGGTGGCCCAATATGCCCAACTTGTTTGGTCCGAATTTACGCTTCCGGCGATGAATCGAGATCTTCAGTTTGCTGTGGCTGGCGGCAATTCAGATGTCGTAGATCGGATTTATTCTGAAGTGATTCAAGAAATCGCCGCTCTTCATGTGGATCCGGACGCTCAATCCTATTTTGACTCTCATCAGCAGATGATCGATAGAGAGCGCTTGAAGAAGATAGGTGAAGCTTTTGCTCGAGTTAATCGAGTCCGCTTCGAGGTGCCGGAGATCGGAAAGTGGCTCGTACAATTTTCGGCTACGCAGTCTGGTGGGCGTGCAGGTGCCCAGCAAAAGCACAAGGGATTGATGGAAGCTATTCGCTTATATCAAGCAGACGCCGTACTCGAAGCGAATCGCATGAATATGGATACGCTCTTATCGGTTGTCGCCGGTCAAGAAGGCCAAGTGACCGATCAAGTGCGGCAACGTGCGGATGATGTCGTGCGATCATTAGAACAAAACTTGGGCTATTCCCCCGAGTCGGTTCGACGGTTGATCCAAGAGGTGCGGTCGGTACAGCGACGATGAAGCAAGTATCGCTGAAACTTTTCACCTTTGGCGCGGCGATAGTCTGGGGGCTTATGACTCCTGATCTCATCGCGCAACGTGCGGAAGAAGTGATTACTAGCGCTTTTGGAGGGGGTTCGCCTTTTCTTATTGTTTATGACGATCCTCAGGGGAGTTCACGGCGCGAATCATCAGGCCTTTACGTTCGAGCCGACGGTAAATGGAAGAAAGTATTTGATGGAAATTTTTTTCCGACGCCTCGAGTGGGAGGCGTACAGCTTCAGCTTGAGATCACAAAATTTACCGACCGCTATGAGATATTGAGCGTTGTTGATGGCCGTCTCGGAATTTTTTCAATTGAATCGGCTCAGGATAGCGTGGGTAGCTTTGCGGAAATTGGCAGCGACCTTATCAAGATTAAAGATCCAGTGAGTAAGGCTCGCTTTAAGCTTCCCAAAATTGAAAACTTGGACGATATACGTGCCATTCAGAGATTGGTCGATGGTCCTGATGGCCCTCTTCAATTAATTATTGTCTCAACCAAGTTTCAATCTGTGCACGGCGAGGGTATTAGCTTCGTTCTGGCCTTGGATCCCCGAAATCAGATAGGAACTCAGATTAATCTGTTACAAGATCCGATTCTTTTGGATTGGAATTTTCATCCCAAATCTGATCTTGAATCGATGATTGTTACCAAGGCGCCACGGCCTTCTGCGATTTCGCTCAATCTCCTTCGATCCTTTGAAGAGCCTCAAGTCTTCGATAATCCTAGCTTGAAGCAGTGGCGAGGAATGCTTCGTGATTCTCCGACTGTTGAGACCGTAAGATTGCGAACGCCTATTTCTTGGCTTCCCGTATTGGATATTATTTCCGGAACTCCCGAGATTGGTGAGCTGCCATTTAAGATGGTGCGAATAGCGGGCCAAGAGTTCAAGCTTTGCTTTGATCCTCGAAACGGAGAGGGAGCTTACTTTCTGGCTGAGACCGTGGTTTCAACATATAACTGGACGAGTCTTAAGCCCGCATTTCGCGGACGACCATTATTGGACTCCAAAAACGAACCTAAGGTGGAGAATAGTCGAGATAGTCGGCACGCCATGGTTTATTTGGAATCAGGAGAAATTTACTTTATTTCTAATGCAAATGGATTTCAGAGTTTACGCCTTCGGCCAAGCTTTGGATTTCAAGGGGAAATTAAAGATATTAAGTGGCGCTACCTTTCAGATTCTAAGCTTCTGTTGGTTTCGTGGAAAACAGATGCCGACCAAAAAACCTCGGCTTATCGTATTGAAGAGGGGCCACTTCGCTTGGTTTCTCAACAAGAGATAGCCGGTAGGTTCTTTAATGCGAAAGAGCTTCAAAGAAGAGTAGGCGTGTACGGAGGCAAGTTGGCTTTTGATGCGGTCACTCCAGATTCTACTGATAATGATCAATATACCCAACTCCATCGGTTAACGGCGCCGCATATAGATATTGTTCAAAGTCTTACCGATTCAGAAACAAGGATTTTTTTTCCTTCTCCAAAATCCACAAGAAGTCTTGGTTATCGCTTTAAGTATTTGGAATACGAAAGCGCTGAAGGGAAGGATTTGAGAACAGGTATTTATCCCTATTCCTTTGATGGGAAAGATAATCAAGAGGCTCTTTTGATGAGAGGCCGACTCGTCGATCATCCAAATGTTAGAAAGGATATTAGTTGGGGCTTGGACAGCGTGCGTTTGCAGGATGGCCTTGAAATAAACCTATTTTTATTGGCGCCGACGAAAGAAGATGGGGAAAAATATTCTCAGCTTTATATAGCTGTAAGCAAATCGAGTACCGACAATGCTCGCAAGGAAGACATCGCGATTCTTAAAAAAGACAATCTAAGCTTTGATCCTGATCAGCTTTTGGATTTTGGACTTATCGCGACGCCGGCGTCTTCCGATATTGGGTCTGAAAAATCCAAACGAGATTCTCGACCTGTTTATGCTTTTGCGAGTTTTAGAGACCAAGGAACCTTTGTGTTTCAGATCAATCTTCGAAGGACGCAAGATTCTTGGGAGGTTGCCGGTCGAGATGGACGCCAAGTTTCGACCTCGGATTTGAATCGTGAAGATGTTTTGTCGAGAGTACTTTTTGACGATAAGGGATTCATTTACTGGACCAAACGGGGAGATCAAGGCGAGTACGACGAAAAGCTGGTGCTGATGCGTGTTCAGGATGGCAAGGATTTGGAAGTCCTTGGTTCTGAGCGAGACGGGTTTCGCAACTATTACGAACTGGGTAGACGGGCGGAAAAAGAAGAGGCGGCGTCATCAGACTCTTGGCGAATTGTAAATCGAGACTCTCGCTCGAAAGATAAGTCCGAACAGGAAAAGCTCCGTTTTGCCACAATTTATCAAAGCAATGTCTTCCCAAAGTATCGAAACTTACTAGAGCAGCTGGCCAATCCAGCCGTGTCCGCAAGGCATATCGTGCTTCTCGTAAGCCCTGAGTTGGCAGAATATGCCTACCACTATCCCCAAGCTCTCAGATTACAGTCTGAGTTGGGCGCAGAATTTTGGACTACAAAAGAAGCGGCCCATTCCCTGTCAATAGTCGGCGATAAAGCTGATCAAGCCACGGTGATGAAAAATCTTGAAGCCGTTCGAGAAGAAGTTCGCCGAAATAAGCGGCCTGTATTGATGGCCAATCTTCGCAATTTAATGGCTTTGGATCGTCCAAAGGCCGGTGGCGAAAGGGATTTTTATATAGAGGCCTTGAAGCCAAGAGAGCGTGGGATCTCTTTGGGTAGTGTAGGCGAGTCTGCTGAGAAAGTGGCGATTGAGCCGCATATTCTTTATTTGCTTTCGACGGAGGGTAGGCGAATTCCGCTTAACGCGTACAAGTCTCAGGAGGTTCAAGCAAGTGTTCCGATGATTTTAGTTGGCACGAAAGCAGAGTGGGAAGAGCTTGTCGCCTCTGCCGGTATTGAAGGGGAACTTGCCGTATCCGACTCATTTGAGGTTGTCGAATTGGGTGAGCCCAACGCTGAATTTCGAAAAAACATACTAAAATCCCTTTTCAGGCGACCAGACATTGCAAGCTTAGGCTATGAGCCGAGTCTGGATGGCGTGAAAACTAGCGCCGAAGGAGTCAGCAATGAACAGGCCTTTGATTTATTGTTTGGCTTTATGGTCAATCGTGCCGAGCGACTTGCTTTGGATGAGAAGCGATCGGTGTTTGAGTCCTTTTTGTGGCTGTTGGAAGACTTTGAGCAAGAGCTTTTCTATAATTCGGAGTTTCGTAACCGGCGAGAATTTGGTCGTGCAATGATAGAGCGAGTTTTGGCCGCCAACTTCTCAACGCCCCTTAATGTTCGCTATCTTCCCCCCAATGATCCTCTCCAAATTATTAGTCAGGAGAATGCCTCCTTTTTGTGGAAGCGAGCCGGATGTCCAGCCCCCCTTGAACTGCGTGAAAGACTTCTTGATGTTTTGAAGGGCCAGCTTTCTTCTCACCAAGTTCGAAATATGCCCTCGTCCGCCATTATATTGGGGAACTCCGGAACTGGCAAAACTCGGACGGCCATGAGTCTCATTAATTTTCTAGGGCTCAAACTTTATGATTTTTTGGTTAAACCTCAAGAGAACCGTGAGGCCAACGGTTTCTATATCAGCATGAATGAAGTTAATGATGCTCAAGCTTTTATGCAGCATCTTCTGGTGTTCCTGTCACTGCCAAACGGTCCTCGTGGTTATATTATTTTGGATGACTTTCATACGGCCTCCGAAAACGTGCGCAATGAAGTTTTGAGACTTGTACGAGAGTTTCAAGACAATCCCGTCTTTAAGCGCCGGGTGGGAGAAAAATATTTTGAAAGACCTGTTCGAAATATTTCTCTTCTTTTGTTTATTAATCCGACAGTCTCTTCCGAAAAAATTGCAAAATTTTCTAAAGATAAAGGTCATCCTACTGACGTTGAAATCACCTTGGCTACTTTGGCAGATTCACGCGGCGAAATTGAGCCTTCGACGCTCACACGCTTTGGAGCGATTATCAACTTTGGAAGTTTTGGAGTGGGTTCGAAGACCTCAGCACTTCTGGATACTCTCTCGGGAGCTTCGGATTCAAGTTTTATGAATCAACAAAGGCTGATTCTAGTCGGCGCCGACAGCGTCGAAAAAATTAGCAGCCAATTTCCAAATGCCGATGCTCGAGATTATTTGACAGAAGCCTCTAATGCCTTTTTGGGGCTTCCTAGTGGTGATGGCAATCTTTTTATGATTGTCCCTCGTCGTCTGATCTCACGAGGCGAACCCTCGCGTTCACATTTCGAAGCTTCAGGTGGAGGGAATGCAAGCCAGATCCGTGAGAGCGTGCGTCGGCAATTCGAAGCGATTCCTATAGTCGGCGATCACCGAGGCCAAGTTTCCTTTATGAAATTTCTTATCGAAAATTTTAGAAGACGAGCTTTTGAGTTTGTTCTTCGAAGCATATCCGAAGATGAGCGCTTTGCTTCAAGGCCTGAGGTTCGCCAGCTAACGGTTCTACCATTGGCTCAATCTATACTTAGACATCTCGAAGAACATCCGAAAGCCAATCTAGAAGAACTAACCATTGACTCCAAGTACTTTGGAATTTTGGATGTGATGACCCGAGAAGCTTTTATGGAAACCTTAAGGGCGGAGATCGCCCAAGCTAGAATTCAGGGAGATAACTCCCGAAAATTGCCGGTTGGAATAGTTTCAAGCGTTCGGGCCGCACAAGAGTTTGGAAGTTTTAGCTCGATGCCAGAAGAGAAGACTCGGCAACACGTGCTCGCCGAAACCATTCGAGGCCTGCAGACTGGTTTCGAGCAGTTATTGGCCAAAATGATTCGAGTACAAGATGTGGATCGATTGCCTGAAGTGGAAACCTGGCTCAAACAGGGTAGTGAAGTGCCGAGAGCTTCATCCGAAGTTGTGGCTGACTTTGGAAAAATACTGGCGACCTATGTAGATGAAATTTTCTCGGTGGCTGCATCTGGAGTTGATTCGATCAGTCCGGAAGAGATTACCGATGAGCAAAGAGAGATAGCCAAAGAGGGCTTAAGAATGAGCCAGTATGAGGCAATCAGATTTTTTGTTATGGCCATTGATCGGGCGATCTATCAAATGCCCTGGGATGCGATTTCGGGATTTTTGTCAGAATCTTTGCGATTGGCGAGCGAGGACCTTTCCATCGGAGAGTCCAGCTTTGTTCATGACTTGCTGTTTAGCAAAAATTCTTCCTCACCCCTCAAACCATTTGACCAGAGCTGGATTTCGGGTCTGGCCTCTAGCATTCGACTCGTCAATGAGACAGCCGAACGCGAAAGCAAGTGGGCCGAACGGTTTAGCGGTCGATGTGATTACTTATTGAGGGGTTTATTGCCATGAGAAATTTAGGCTTATTGCTCTTTTCCTGTTTAGCTCCGATCACGTTGCACGCTCACAATGGCGGGCGCTGTTCTCATGATTTAGCAAAAATTGTTATCCACGGAAGTGGGCGAGACTCTGATCGGATGGAGTTCTATGCCGATGCTTCTCAGGAGATCTACCATAGGATTGCACCGCAACTTGGTTATCAAGTTCCCGATATGATGATTCAATCACTAACTCCCAACTCCCTGGTTGGTCTGATAGGCGGTTTGGGCGATCCGGCGCCATTTTGGTTAGATGGCTACTCCATTCTTCAGGCGGCATCGATGGGAACCAGCGTCCTTGAATTTATCGAAGCGGGTCATACGCGGGACCTTCAATATCTTAATGATACAAGTTCAGATGAAGCTACTTTGATCGTTTTATCCCATGTCGCGGGTCATTATGATTTTAATAAGCATTTTATTCTAAAGTTACAGCGAGCTCCGGATCGAATCTTTGATTCATCGCTGCTGGCGCACCGAATGGGCGAGTTGATCGAGACGGAAGACTACGAGGAGGTTACTCGTTACTATCAATGGCTTCAAAGCCTTGTGAGTCTACAGGATTTTTCACGTGGCAGTATTGATTTGCCTGAGCGTTATGAGAATTCGGTCGTGAATCAACGCGCGCGTCTTCAAGAGAGTGAGCGGGCCGACGGAAAGCCCATCCAAAGGGTCGTCGAAACTCAGCAGAGGCATCCCCTAGCTCCCACGCGATCCGTCATGCAGGCGCTGGTATATAATCTCCCGTCTTCTGCAGCGTCGTGGAAGACGGAACTACTCGAACTTTTTGAGAGAAAGCGGCGGCTTGATCCTGTTTTCTATCATGGAAGAATTATTAATGAAGGTTGGGCAACTTTTTCTGAGTATCTGATTCTCAAGCACAGTAAATATAATTCCCCGGCGAATGCGATTGAGTTTGGAAATATCAATGCAGGAGTCGCTGCTCGACCGGATTTATCGAGTCCATATTTTACGGGTGTTCAGGCTTGGTTCATTTTATACGAAAGATTCTTAAGGCGTCCGGAAATTGTGAGCCTAAGTGTGTTGGAGCAAGATCGCCAGTTCGCGGACTACGCAAGAGATTTGATGCAGAGTGGGCTAACGGATTATAGTTTGTTGCGCCTGGCCTATAATCATGAATTTGTTGAGCGTCATGGGCTTTTGCTCTATCGAAAACAAAAGCCAAATGAAGTTGATGATCCCCAGGCAGGGCCCAAAAACCTAGCGATCACTCGTGATCCCGAACGTATTGCAGATTTGATTGCTCATCGAGTGGCCAACCCGGATCTGAAACAGGCTCGAATTGAAATCGTTGATTTTAACGAAAGCGGACGAGTTTTGCTCCGACACGATCCTTATCTTGATATTCCCTTGGATCCGGCTTCCATTGGCCCAACACTGTATGTCTTGGCGCAAATTCTAGAGAGACCGGTCACTCTTGATACGATTGGCTCGGGTCTGTGGATGGCTCACGAAAAAGTTCCCTTGAGCATTGTTCAAGACCCCGTGAAGCGGAAACAATTCGAAAGTTTTTATGGAGAGCTGCCCTATCCTCCGATCGAAAGAATGGAAGATCTCGCTAAAACCTTTCGCGTACGCCTAACGGTTCGGCCAAATGGTGAACTTATTGTGGAAGAAGGCGAGCAAGCCCTCTCCGAACAAATCAAGTCAATTGTAAACTCCAGTGTGCAGGAATACATCGCAAATTCTCAACTTAGCTATGTAATTGAGCCGATGCGTGCGGATTTCCAAAAATACATCGATGCAGTAATGAGCGCCAATAATATCCGAGTTGATTCGGCTGAAAACCATGCCCTTCATGCCGCTTCAGCAAGTCGAGCCATTATCGAGTATATGAACTTTATGAGTCATCGGCTTCATCGAATTATGGAAGAAGCTCTTAAGGGAGAGCGAGCCATAAATATTTCGGCAGATGGTAAGTCCATTGGACTTAAGGTTTTGCCGGACATTCCAAGCTTTCAATTGGATAAGCGTGCAAGAAATTTGCGTGCTTCGATATTGCCAACGAGTATGCCGGATCGTTCCTGGGCAAATTTAGCGACCAATCCTTTTGATGCCTTTGGTGCAGAAGCCTTAGGGCGGTCTTCGAACTTGCAACCAGAAAGTTCGAATTTCCCAATGCTTCGTGATGAAGATCTTGAGTTGGGTGAAGGTCCTTACTTGCCTGGCGAAAGTTGGAAGCCTGAGCCTCAAGGGAAAGGCCAGGGCCAAGGGGAACAAGGAGAGGAGTCTGAGGAAGGTGAGCCCGGAGAGGAAGAAGGGAGCACTCAAGCAGGGCAAGGTCGAGGTGAGCAAGGAAGTGAGGATAATCCCGCAGATTTCAAAATTCCCACAGAAGTATTTTTAGAAGCGCTCTTGCAAAAATTAAGTCTCAAAAATATTAGAGAGACCGAAGGTAATAACAAAGATATTCGCTATCAAAGAAAATCTTCGGTTCGAAAAAGCGATGGTGAAATTCATATTGTCAAAACTACTCAAGAAGCCATTCGACTAGGTATGGCGGCGGCCATTGAGGAAGGCAAAGACATCGAAGAAATGGATCCCCAAGATATTTTGGAGTTGGGCTATTCAAGAATGAAACCCGAGCATTTGCATGTTTATCGTCGCGAAGAACACCCCAAGCCCTTTATGAAAGCGGTTATTATGTTTGTAGCCGATCGGTCGGGAAGCATGGACGAGCACAAGCGAAAGATAGAGAAGACTTTTGCCAAGTTGACCACCGCGCTATTGCGCAAGGTCTACGATGATATTGAGTTGGTTTATATCGGCTATGGAACGGAGGCTGAGGAACTCAGCGAAAAGGATTATTACAGAAAAAACACTGGGGGCGGAACAGAAGCCGTTTCGGGTTATAAGAAAGCTGATGAAGTTCTTAAGCGCTTTCCTCGGTCACAATATAATCGATATATTTTCAATTTTTCAGATGGAGATGATTTTAATACTGAGGCGGCGGTAGAGATGATCCGAAAACTCGCTGAGCAAGTCGAGTATATGGGATACGCTCATATTGATGCTTTTGGAATGTATCGCGGGGAGATGGCCGTTTTATCCCAGGCCTTTAAAGCCTTATCCCAGGAAGATTCAAAGAAAATCGGATATGCCGAACTTGGCACGGATGGCGCGAGTATGATTCGAGCGCTACTGACTTATTTTGGGAAGGAATAAGTTACTCAGGAGTTGTTTCAAGTTCAAATTCAAGATCTTCTAGTCCACCGCCCAAAAGGATATTCCGCGACACAACTGAAGCTTGTGAATTCAATCGAGAGGCTACATCAGGAAACTCTCTCCAAATCGCTTGAACCAGTCTCTCACGGATCAGTTTTACACGCTGACTTATACGACTTTCAGTTAGATCTAAAATGGCTCCGGCTTCACGGTAGTTGAGGGCTCGGCCAAAATAGAGCCTAAAAATATCCCTATCAACAGGGTCAATTAATTTCCTTTCTAGCCACTTAAACAAACTTAGAGCTTCTGTAGTGTCTCGTGGATTTCCTTCTCTTTCGCTAGAAAGCGTATCAATTACCAAATCATCTTTGCTTTTTTCGAACTCGGGGCGATCAATTGATCTATCCAGAGAGCTGTTGTTCTTTACTGTGAGTGTATCCAAAATTTTATCAATACTATGAATGGATTCGAAGTTGGCTGGAAGTTTCCCCTTCTTTAATGCTGCTTGGCGCTTAGCCTCAACGGCTTGAGTGACTGCCTCTCTAAGTTCCTCTGGGGAAGGGTTTCGACCGTATGTGGTTCTATATCTCTCCAGGCATCGATTAAGAAACTTTTTACGAGTAAGCGTTACTCGAGGAATTTCTGAGGTATCCCTTATAAAATCTAACATGGCGCCCAAGATTCTTGGCTGAGAATAGGTCGCGAATACGGCCCCCTTGGTTACATCAAAGTTTGTGGCAGCATCCAACATTCCTCGGAAGCCCTCTGTCTCGAGATCCGCGATTTCAATATTGGGAGGCAGTCGATTAGCAAGTTTCTTTGCGGTTCTTTCAATATAGGACCACATCAGTCCATACATAATGTTTTGTGAACTTTGAGTCCCCGTAGATTGATACTCAAGGGCAGCTCGATCCAAGGTAGGGTGATCTCTAGTGGCGAGTTTTTGAAATGCAGGACAGCCAAAACTCAGCTCTGAATAAGTCGCCACACAAATAACTGATATTAAAAAATAACTAAATTTGCCCACTTAAATACCCAAAAAACCTGAGCTAGCTATAATAGGATTCTTCAATCTCTGCCAATCGAAAATTTAACAAGTTTGGTTTTCGAATCGCCTACTTCTTAGCTCGTGATAATCGGATTACGTCCGCAATATCCTCACTCAACCAGTCGAGTTCACCGGCCATAATCTTTTTCGAAAGGCTTAGAACCGGGCTTTTGCCGGGCATTATTCGGATTTTATTATAAGAAGAACATGTAGCTGCTTTTAGCGATGCGCAAACCCGCCGAGCGACAATATCTTCCGACGGATTAAGAAGGCCATTTTTCTTTCTAGTCATATAGCGCGATAAAACTGCGGCCATCACAAAGAGGTTTGAACCCGTATCGACGATCCGACCCAGGGTTAGCTGTTTCTTCTCCAATTTGGGTCCATTCAAAACCATAGCATGAAACATTTTTCGAGCCAGTCTGGCGCTCATTTTATGTACATAACGAAGATAGCAGCCTTCCCATCCTCCAGCCCATGCATATCGCGGCCAAAAGGCGAAATTAAGCCAAAGTCGAGGATACCAAAACGCGTAATATCCGCTGGCTTTGACAACAGCCGTCAGTTTTTCACCTATACTAGCTTTGGGATTAAATAACGCCCCGGCTAATCTCAAATGACGATCAAGCGCTTCTCGCGAAACAAACAACCTTTGAATATTGCTCGTACCTTCAATGATCGAGTTAATTCGCGAATCTCGCATTAATTTTTCAATCGGATAATAATCCTCGCCGCGACCTTTTAAGCTAAGAGCGGTTTCATAACCTCTCCCGCCTCGAAGCTGCAAAGTATTGTCGATGATTTTCCACGAAAGTCCGGTCGAAAACAATTTAGCAACTGAAGCTTCAATTCGAATATCAGTTTGACCTCTATCAGCGAGCCCCGAGGTAAGTTTGGCTACCGCGTCGAGAGCATACGTTCCTCCGGCTGCAACAAGCAATCGAGCGGCGCTTGATTCATGATCGCCAATGGGGCCGCCCCATTGAGAACGCTCTTTACACCAGGTTCTTGAGATTTCGAAACACACTCGAGAGCCACCCGCCACGGCCGCGGGCAAAGTCAAACGTCCTGTATTTAGGGTAACGAGAGCTAGTTTGAGACCCTTACCTTCGTCCCACAACAAATTTTCTCGCGGGATTTTTACATTATCAAACTTTAGTAGACCGTTTTGAATTCCTTTGAGGCCCATAAAGTCACAGCGATACAAAACGCTGAATCCAGGCGAATTGCTTTCAACGATGAAAGCTGAAATTTGCTTTTTCTCTCGACCATCGGGTAATTTTTTTGGAGGCGTGACGGCCATGACAATAATGATTTCCGCGACTGGACCGTTAGTACACCAGAGTTTGGTTCCATTGATAATCCAATGCTTTCCATCTTCCGAAAGAGTGGCGGTGGTTTTCATTTGAGCGGGGTCGGATCCCACTTCAAGTTCAGTTAACGCAAACGCTGAAATGGCACCTTTTGCCAATCGAGGTAGAAACCTTTTCTTTTGCTCCGGCGTTCCAAATATTTTCAAAGGTTGGGGTACGCCGATTGACTGATGTGCGGAGAGTAAAACAGCGGTCGAAGCACAATAGCTTCCCACCGCATGAATGATCCGGTTGTAGTTGGTTTGAGAAAGTCCAAGGCCCCCATACTCCTTGGGAATCTTAATGCCGAACATTCCCATCTCGGCCAAGCCCTTGATTACGGTCGGCGGGATTTCACGAGTTTGTTCCAAGGTCAAAGGATCAAGATTGTCTTCCAAAAATTTTAGTACCTTGGCGACATGTTCTGATCCAATTTTTTTGTCATCTTGAGATTGCTCTGGAAAAGGATAGATTAAGCCAAAATTAAATTTTCCTGAAAATAGCTCCTCACAGAAACTTTTATGTTTCCAACTATCTTCCCGAGCATCCTCGGCGACTTGCATGGCTTGACGTTCATCTTCGGATCTTTTGACGGCATCGACTACAGACACGGATTTTCTCCTTTTAAATTAGAACTTAAGGACGATGAAAACTCTAATCATTATCTAATGACACAGGGGGTTAAGCAAGAGAACAGAAAGGGCAATTTTGCGTCCTTTGATTGACACACTATTGATTTTGCAGGTCTGGACCAATTTTTTTACTTCAGGAAGCAAGATTCACTCTGACTCTTTGCGCAAGTTGAAGCTTTGCCGAAGTAAGTCTTGTGAAAGATGCCATAAGGCTCAGTTTGGTTTTTATGCTCAGCGTCGGTTTGGCGTCTTGTATCCCGGAAGAGAGGGGAACCAAAATTGAAACGTCCGAGTCTTCCCCCGATCTGCCGGCGGATACGCCTGCGTCAGAAGGATCGGCTCTCATTCCTCAGAATGTTTCGGACACGCCTGCGGTTGAGAATTTGCCGAACTTTTCGGAGGCACCCATTGAGTTGCCCATTGAAGTTGAAGAGGCACCAGAAGATGTAGGACAAATTCTCGGGTTGCAACCCGAGCCGACGCCTGAACCTCAACCCGAAGTACAACCCGAGCCAAACCGGCCACTTCCGGAGCTAGAAAGTTTTGAGTTCCAGACAGAAGGCTCTGAAGCTCTTCAGATGATTTTGCAGCAGAACCCGGGTGCAATGACGATGGAGCCCAGTGCATCTGAGCGAATTATTTTTGGTTCCACTTTGTCCGAGGACTCTCCACAAAGTGATGATGATATTGTTTCCAATTGGATCGCTCAGAACGGTTCTGTGATTGGTTTGTCACAAATCGATCTTCGATTTTTAAGAAAGGAAGATATCAAAAACGGCAGCATTACTGTTTATTCTTATCGACAGTATCTAAGTCAAAGTCCTGTTGAAGCGAGTTTGATTCGCTTGATGCTTAAAAGAATCAACGGCTCACCTCGTGTGGCCTTTATGTACTCAAAGATTGCGCACCCTCCATCGACAGGTTTTGGAGCGATAAATTATTCATCGCAAAATATCTTAGACAATCTCCGATCGGATCTAGTGTATGGAACAGAGTTTGAGTTCGAAGCGCCTGAGTTGGTAATCCTCATCGATCATCCTTCACCCATAATTTCAGAATCCGTCCGAACCTGGAAAGTACGTGGAAAAAAATATGGGGACTCCAATTCCGTAATCGACCAAAAGCTATTCTTTCTTGATGCAACGACTGGCCAAATTATAAATACACAATCCGAAAAAAGTGATGCGGATATCTCTGGAAACGTTACAGGCTTCGCAACGCCAGGTATTGAGCCCGACACCACGTCAAACGAAGCTGAATCCGTGGCTTTAGAAGAAATTACCGTTCAGATTGCTGGAGGTAATAGCGATGATACGGATCAAAATGGTGATTATGCGATAGTCGATGCTGGAGGGCTTCCCCAAAACGTTGGCGTTGCCCTAGATGGACCTCGAATCACTGTGATCGACGATCAAGGAAATGATTTAAGCTTCACTCAAGCAATTGGCATGGTAAACGATGTCATCGATTTTGAATTCAATCCAGATCCAGCGGAAGAGGATACATCTCAGGTCAATGCGTTTTATGTTGGGAGCTTAGCTTACAATTTCATCCGAGATCGAACGGCGGGAATCCTAACACTCAATAATAATATCGATTCTCGTGTGAACATGGATTACGCGGTCCCAACAGATCCTTGTAATGCGGCCTATATTGCGGGTACGGAATTTAATTTTTATCGATCCAAAGCAGATTGTCGGAATTCTGCCTATAGTACCGTCGTTGCTCATGAATATGGCCATCATGTAGTTAATGAATTGGGCCTTGTTCAAGGAGCCTTTGGTGAAGGCGTCGGAGATAGTTTGGCGATGCTCCTGTATGATACTTCGGGCGTAGGTTATGACCTTCGGATCGATGGTGACTATCTACGAAATCCTGCAACCGCAGATGTGCAGTATCCTTGCAGTGGCGCCATACATTATTGTGGCCAGGTACTAGCGGGAATATTTTGGGATCTTCGGCAGACTATGGGCTTGAGTTCAACTCAGCAGCTTTTTGTTGATTGGTTGGTCGCGACGGCTGGGGGTGCGGGTACGAATTCAGCACACCCCACAACGGCTGTTGAATTACTGACCATCGATGACGATAACGCTGACCTCGAGGACTCTACTCCCAATCAAGAAGAAATTTGTAATGCCCTGGAAGCGCACGGCATCTCCTGTCCAACTTACCTAAATTTTTCTTATAGTTCGATTCCTCGAGTTATTCTTCCGGGAGCCACCGTGACCATTACTCTAACTGTGTCCAACGGACTTTCGGCCGCGTTAGATAATACGGGTATTTTCTTCTATCGCATCGACGGAGGGAGCTGGCAGCAAATAGTTATGACCGATGGCGGAGTCAACGTCTATACGGTTGATTTGCCTCTTTTGTCTGAGGGCCAAGTCATCGAATATTATTTCTCAGCCCAGACCACGACGGGCCTAACTGTCTATGATCCACAATCACAAACCAGTGCCCCCTATCAATCCGTGGCTGAATATCCGGCGCTGACTTCAATTGGAACTCAACTGCCTCGTAATCCATCCAAGATTATGGCGCCCGAAATTCGAGCTGGTGGAGCCGGGCGGCTACTTTATGTTCTGCCCGATGCGAGTGATTCAGGTTTCTATTCGTTTACAGCAACGGATTTTTCCACTCGCGATTTGATTGCGACTCGATTGCCAGAAGGAATTTTTGTCGGTGCAAGCTCACTCTTTTATGTTCGAACCGAACTTTCGGATGAAATCGTTTTTACTAATCCCGCGCGGACTCGAATTTATTACGCTACCAAAGATGGAGCTGGTGATATTACAGTCGATCCGAAGTTCTGCGGCGATTTTCAGCATATCAGTGATATTCATCTAACGGAGGCTGGAGGAGCTTTGGATCGACTGATCGTCGCCGACGATGTCGCTAACAAAGTCTATTCCTTTGATATTGATACAATGGACAGCTCGCTATGTGTAGATGAAGTGAGTGTGGATGTAACGAAACCACTATGGATTCGTTCGAGTGTTGTTGGGGTTGCGCCGGCAGGAGTCTATGTTGGCTCAAAATTGATCAATCGATTGCGCCTGGCCATGTATAATTCCGATGATTTGGGAATGATTCAGGGGCATATGACTTTATCTAATTTTTCTGGGAATGATTTTGGAGGTGTTCTCTATGAAACGAGTACGGCGCAACTAGCTATTGCTCTGACAAAAACTGGAGACGCCACAAATGGTGATGATCATATACGAATCTATTCGGCGGATCTCGCGACGACATCAACCGTTCCAACTTGCCGGACCCCCTCGGAGGTTCAGCAGGATCATTTTGGATATGTTTATGTGCATTGTGCAGCCGCGAAGAGAGTGGATGTTTTAGATGCAGCCAATAGCTTTTCGAACCTGGCGCATTTATCTAGTGGAAACTATCCAAAGTCAATGATGGTTCACTCGGATGGGGCCAATCGGTTTGTATCTATTTTGCAATCCAACTCTCAAATGTTTTTCATTCAGTGGCCCCAGGCAGCCACTAATATTGGGCAGTCTTTAACGACGAGCTATTTAAACTTAGATGGTAAATTTATTGGAATGGGAATGTTTGGTGTCACGGACGAATTATATTTAGTAAGTCGAGATCAAGATCAGGTTCTTTCTTTGGATTTAACGAATCAAGTAGAGGGCGATCGTCTCAAACTTCCTTTAAGTATTGGAAGTCCATTTGCTGAATCCTCCTCCATTTTGCATTTTGTTTCGAGCGAACAAGACACGGCCTATAGTTTCCAAGAAATGAGTGCGGACAATTGGCGTCTACGTCATTATGATGTAGGCGATTACCCGGTTCAGATTTCGTATCGGAATAACGGAGCAAATGACAGATTGTATGTCGTGAACCGCGACTCTGACAGTCTTTCGATCATCAATGCCGGGACGGGGGCTACAGTCTCTACGCTTTCAACCCAAGATCGCCCCGTGTTTTTAGATTGGAATAGTGCGTCGGATTTACTTTGGATTGCCAACGAAAACGGACAATCCATTTCAAGATACGATATCGATCCGACAGGACCCGAGGCTTTTGTCGACCATACGGCGATTGGATTTCGCCCGAAAAAATTACTCTACGTAAACGATGGCGTGGGTACCGTCTTTGTCGGTGGGCAGACAACGGTGAGTAGTTACACTGCCGCCACTATGGCTGCCGTTCGGTCTGATACTCTTCCACAAGCCTTTACAGATATGGCTCGCACGACTTCAGGAGGTACGGGAGTCGTCGTCAGTTCTATCAATGGTTTTGATCTTCACTATATTACGAGAGGCGCTGCGACGCAGACTATTTTGGATCATTCTCCAAGTTTTCTCGTGACGGACGATGCAGCGACGACGGTTGCGGGACATACTAATGATGATTTGCTCTATGTAAATGGTGTGGAATATGAAACGAATCCCTTTACGGCTCTTTTTGCCGATAGCACTTACTTTATGACGTTTGAAGCAACTCGAGATCTTATTCGACTCTATCCAATTGGATTGGTCGGAGCTTCCAATATCCCATCCTTTATCGTTCCTACCGATATCGAAGTAGATAAGTCGAGCACAGATTCCGCTGGAAATATTTGGTTTGTAGATTCCTTGCGTGCAGAATTTTTACGAATCGATCCAGATCTTCAGCAGATATCCATTTCAAATGCTCTACTTAATCGACCTGTGGATGTCGTTGGTTGGGATGCCAATGATCGTATCTATGTGGCTCTGAAATATATGAATGCAGTAATGGCAATCGATGCCACGGATGGAAGTTCAGTTTTTTACTCTGTTTGCCAAGCGCCGAGTGAGCTTGCGATCGATCTTAGCGAAAGCAAGCTCTATGTTCTTTGCGCACCGTCTGAATCCATTGCTGTTGTTAGTTTGGATGGCAATGGTGATCCTAGCGGCTTAGGTCTTATCGCGACCGATCTTGCGCCTCGCTCGATGAAGGTTGATGACGCCATTGACAGGCTTTTTGTCGTGAACAATGGCTCGGATAACGTCATGGTTTACGATACAACCACGGACACTCTAGTTACGAGGGCCGTGACGCGATCTCATCCGGTTGCGATGGATGTCGATTTAGCGACCAACCTAGTAACGGTTGTTAGTGAAGTGTCTCAGGAATTAACGCAGTTTGCCGGTAATACGGGAAATCCCGCCGTTCCTACTTACACGGATACGACACAGCGTGGACTTCAAAGAGTAAATGTAAATGAAGGGACGGGAACTGTTTGGGCTATTAGTCAGTCGCTTGGTACGATTTACAAAGGTCCTTTGTCATTTTCGTCCTCAAATAATCTAATTGGGAATACAAATCCACATGATCTCGATATTAGTGAAGCCGAAGATAAAACCTATATTTTGTACCCTTATGCCGACGCTGTTCGAATCTATGATGAAGTCAATTCAGTCCAGACGGATCTAGCCCTAGGCGATGAACCAAGCTCCATCTACGTTCTTGATTCCGCCAATCGTGTTTATATTGCCAACTATGCGGATGACACGATCACGGTCATTAACAACTCAGGTAACCCTGATGTTGTTGCGGCGACGGTGTCGCTAACGGACGGTTGTCGTCCGGGCCAAATGTTTTCGATCGATGTTGGGGGCACCGACTATCTCTATATTGATTGCGAACGCAACGATACTATCGAAATTCTTGATACGACGACCAATCTCCTGGGCACCCCATTTCGCCTTAGGATCGACCAATAAGCTAACGGTCTATGTAAGTAGTCGTGTCTGAAAAAGTCGTAAGTGCTTGAAGTTTTTAGAGCATTTCTTCAAATGGGGTGATAAAAAAACACCAGGTGATCAGGGAATCCATTAAAAATCTGGAGTTTTTATGCGGCCACA
>Ga0210019_1000184_pt1 | contig 83511 bp, 91 predicted proteins | sample CryGeyCG2114_020_2_FD_183969 | JGI IMG/M metagenome (GOLD analysis project Ga0210019, IMG submission 183969) | Groundwater microbial communities from aquifer - Crystal Geyser CG11_big_fil_rev_8/21/14_0.20 (SPAdes) (version 2) | ecosystem: Environmental > Aquatic > Deep subsurface > Groundwater ...
CCTTTGGAGTTAGAGGTTACTCAAGCCAGTCCTTCAGGCGGCAGAGACTTTTATTACGCCGGCGAAGAGATTGTTACTACAGTTACTGCCAAGGATTATAATGGCAATGCGGTTTCAAATTACGCCAGTACTGTGGGTTTTTCCGGGACAGAATACCTGGATTTACCGGATAATTATTCTTTTGCATCCAGCGATTCAGGCACACATATCTTCTCGGGAATATCCGCCAGTGAAAAAGGCACCACCTCCATTACCGCGACCGATACCACTTATTCGGCAGCTACCGGTACATCCTCCAACTTTACAGTTAAGGAGGGCACAATCATTGTCCGCGATACCTCCGGCCCGGTAGGAACGCTTCCCGTAACAGCGGATCTTATTGATTCAGACGGCAACGATATCGCCAATGATTCATCCACCCGCTTTACAGTAACCCTTAGCGAATCCAGAGCTGACAATACCGCTTCAACCAGCGCGACTGATAATATGGTTACTTTTGCGGAAGGAAATGCCGAAATAGAAATAACCGACAGCGAATCAGAAGTGGTAACAGTTACTCCAGTGCCTGAATTTGATTACCTTAATGCCATCGCCGGCAAGGTTACCTTTGGCGGCGCGGGAGCTCCGCGTTTTGATTCAGGCATAAGAGTGCTCTGGTGGAGGGAGCTGAGGGGGGATGAATAGTAATAAAGTTGCAGGATTATCCTGACTGTGTTAGAATTTTAAAATGGAAAACAAAAAAAATATATACCTTGTCGGATTCATGGGGACAGGTAAAAGCGTTGTTTCCCGCGAACTTGCCAAAAGGCTTAAACGCGATTATTTTGACTTAGATGATTTAATAGAAAAGAAAGAAAAGCGTAAAATCCGCGGCATATTCGCCCAAGACGGCGAAGCCTATTTTAGGAAAATAGAAAAAGAGGCATTACGTGAAGTGTCTCAATCCGGCAATCTGATTATTTCTTGCGGCGGCGGGATAGTCTTAGACGATGAAAACATAGAAATTATGAAAAAAAGCGGTATTATGATTTGCTTATCCGCGCGCCCGGAAATAATTTTAAAAAGGACCAGCACGGCAGGCCACCGGCCGCTTTTAAATGTGGAAAACCCAAAAGATAAAATAGTAGATCTGCTTAAGCTGCGCGCGCCGTTTTACGCCAAAGCGGATTATACGATAGACTGTTCAGACCTTGTTGTGGCTGAAGTAGCCGATACCATAATCAATACTGTCTTGCCTCATGTTAAGCCAAGATAAGATAACCTGCCTTGAATTTTCTCTTGTCCCGGGTGTCGGGGCAATAACTTTTAAAAAACTCATAGATAAATTTTCTAACCCAGCTAATGTTTTTAAGGCGGATCTAATTGATTTGTTAAGCGTTGAAGGTATCTCTAAGAAAACCGCTGATAACATAATCAAAGGCGCCCCAATGGACATTCTGGATAAGCAGCTTAAATTAATTGATAAATATGGCGTAGATATTATTACCGCTTCTGATAGCGCGTATCCGGAAAATCTCAAATTCATCTATGGAGCGCCACAGGTTTTATTCGTCAAAGGGGATATTTTACCGGATGATTATTTTTCTATAGCCATAATCGGCACGCGCCAGTGTTCATTCTATGGCAGAGAAATGGCTTCCAGGCTCGGCAGAGAATTGGTTGAGCGCGGCATGACCATCGTCTCCGGAGGGGCGCGCGGCATAGATACGCAGGCGCATACAGCCGCGCTTAAAGCCGGAGGCAGGACTATAGCGGTATTGGGATGCGGACTGGACGTCGCTTACCCTAAGGAAAATAAGAAGTTATTTGAAGATATCAGTAAAAACGGCGTTTTGATATCTGAGTTTCCAATGGGTACTCCTCCTGACAAAGGAAATTTCCCTATGCGCAACCGTATAGTCAGCGGCTTATCTTTAGGTGTTGTGGTAATTGAGGCGCCTAAGAGAAGCGGGGCTTTAATTACCGCCCGGCTTGCGATAGAGCAGGGAAAAGAGGTTTTCAGCGTGCCGGGTGCGGCGGACAAATTTAATTCCTGCGGTTCTAATCAATTACTTCGTGATGGGGCAAAGCTGGTAGAGAGCGCCGATGACGTTTTAGAAGAGTTACAGCCGTTATTACGCCATAAAATTAATGAGATTAAATTAAAGAAAAATAAAAGCGGGTCCGAGGCGGCGCCTAATAAGCATAATTCGGACTTAACCGCGGATGAAGAGAAGGTATACGGCCTATTGTCCGCTGTTCCCGCGCATATTGACGATATATTGTTGAAATGCGGATTATCAATGGGCTTGGTATTCGGGGCGCTTACGCAATTAGAACTGAAAAAAATGATTAAGCAATTGCCGGGAAAGCGGTTTGTAACGGCATAGCCGATTTACACAAAACAAGCATTGCTTGTTTTGTGTAAATTTTTCTAAAATTCAGATCTTGGGTTTTTACTTGAGTTTTTACTTGACGGTGTTATAAATAATAGTTAAACTATATAAATAATAGGGATTTTTTGCGGCGGTAACTTCTTATGAATGAAAAAGTTAAAATAATATTATAAGGATCAGATATAGAGGAGGGGGAAAATGTTGAAAAGAAGCGGTAAGGTAGTTATATTTCTGCTTATATTGCTATGCGCTCTTTCCATAGGGCTGGCCGGGTATATATATATGGTTTTGGAAAAGGAAAAGAGCCAGAATGCCGCGCTTTCCGAAGATTTAAAGAGGATTGAATCAGAAAAAATGAATGCCTCAGAAGAAGCGGAAAAGTACAAGTCGGAGCTTAAAAATATGCAGGAAAAACTTTCAGCCGCGGAAAGGCAAATTAAAGAATTAACGTTCTCCCTGGATGATTTAAAGCGTAAAGAAAATCAGGCCGGTATGGAAATGGAATCTTTAAAGAAAGATTTGCTTGATGCGAAAAATACAAAGATTGCTTTTGAAGAACAGGTTTCCTCGGCTGCTGGCGAAATTAACAGGTTAAAAGAGCAGCTTGCGGCTTTGGAAAAAGAAAAAGCTGAGTTTGAAAAAAAGAATAAAGAGCCCGGCTCATCCGGTGTCCAGCTGGGTAAGATAGTGGTTGCGCATGATGCGGCAGAAGGGCCGGGTAAAATGAAAGTAAGCGCTGCGCATTTAGAAGGCGAGATACTCGCGGTAAATAACGATTATGAATTTGTAGTTATAAATCTTGGTTTACGGGACGGCGTATCCAGCGGAGATGTTTTTTCTGTTTACCAAAAGAACAAGTATTTAGGCGATGTAGGCGCTGAAAAAGTAGATGAAGCCATGTCTTCAGCTAATTTTTTGGAAGGCAGTCTTAAAAATAAAATCCGCCAAGGCGATACGGTAAAAACGAAATAATCCTACAAATTGATGCAGCCCGCCGTAATCAAAAAATATCTTCCACCATTTAAAGCAAGGCTTTATTTGCCCGGCGATAAATCCATATCGCATCGGGCGGTGTTTATTGCTTCTTTGGCAGAGGGGAAGACACTCGCAAAAAATTTTTTATTTTCCGATGATTCGCTGGCAACAGTAGACGCCTTTAGAAAGCTTGGCGTTAAAATAGTCACCGATGTTAAGAGGCGCCAAGCCGCTATTTACGCAAAAGGCCTGCGCGGGCTGATTAAACCAAAAGGGCCTATTTATGTCAGGGAATCCGGGACTACTATGCGCCTTCTTTGCGGCGTTTTGGCAGGGCAGAAATTTTCTTCTTTATTAGCCGGAGCTAAAACCCTTACATCCCGCCCCATGCGCCGTATCCTTATCCCCCTTCGATTGATGGGAGCCGAGATAAAATCAAAAATCAAAGATCAAAAATCAAAGACCCCGGAAGAATATCCGCCGCTAAGAATTAAAGGACAAAATCTTAAAGCAATTGCTTATCGCATGCCTGTGGCTTCGGCACAGGTAAAATCCGCGATTATGTTTGCCGCGCTTTACGCGGATGGTAAAACTAAGATAGTCGAACAAATTAGGTCGCGGGATCATAGCGAACGCATGCTTAGGCTTTTTGGGGCAAGTATCGCAACACAAGGGTTAAAAATCAGTATAAAAAAATCTAATCTTATCTCGCCGGGAATTGTGAATATACCTTCGGATATATCTTCGGCGGCATTTTTTATGGTTTTGGCTGCCTTGCATGATGATTCCGATGTTTTACTGAAATCAATAGGTATAAATCCTACGCGCAGAGGACTTATTGATGTGCTTATGCGCATGGGAGCGGATATTTATGTTAAGCCGGCGGTATTGCCGAAGGCCGGAGTAAAAGCTGCCGCAGAGCCGATAGCGGATATTAGGGTAAAAGCAAAAAGCTTGAAGGGCGTGACTATTAAAGAAAAAGATATCCCGGGCATGATAGATGAATTACCGGTGTTGATGGTTGCCGCTTCCCTGGCGGGCGGCCGGACAATAATAAATGGGGTTTCAGAGTTGCGGGTAAAGGAAACGGATAGAATAAATTCCATGGTCAGTAATTTAAAAAAAATGGGCGCGAAAATTAACTTCAGGAGTAAAACCGGAGCAAAAACAAAGGAATATATAGAAATTACAGGAGTGGATGAGTTAAAAGGCGCTAGAGTAAAAAGTTTCGGCGATCATCGCACAGCTATGAGTATGGTTGTGGCAGGGTTATTGGCTAAAGGCCAAACCCATATAGACGATGTAGGATGTATTGATAAATCTTTTCCCGAATTTATGCCTATTGTCAAAAATGCCTTTGGGCGTTGTGTCATTAGCTCAAGAGATTAGGCAGAGATTCTATCCAGCAGTTTATTAATCCTTTCCACCAGCGAGAGAAATTTATCGTTTTTCCTCAATATAATATGCCCGCCCCTTTTATTTTCCAAATGTTCGTCCAATTCTCTTACAATGCGTTCATAAGGGCCGACAATCCTGTGCGTAATTTTATAGGCCATGGATAAAATAATGATGATAGAGAATGGCGCCAAAGCAAGCATCATTAAGGCTACTTTTTTGGCGGCAGGTATGATGTTGTAGGCGATAGCTTCCGGAAAGAGCATCTGCTCTGCCATAACGCTGAATATTAAATAATACATGCAGATGGCGATTATAAAAGCCGGGATAATCGCCGCCAAAAATAAGATTAAGCAGATTTCTTTATGCATTTTGTTGGCAAAAAATCTTTTTCTTTTATTGTTGGTTATTTTTTCCATTTTTTTCCACCCATCCTTTAATTTTTTTAATCATTCTTTCCAGTCGTGATTCTTCCGGCCCGGCGCCTAAGCCCTCTTTTTCTTTAACCTCGTAGTTATAGCCCATCTTAATATCTTTATATGTCGCCTCGGCGGTAGAAAGCGTATTATCGGTATCGGTCATTAAGGCTATGGCTCCCACGTATCCTGAGGGGGCTGAGCCAAAGGCTCTTTTATAGTCCTGGTATATATCCCGCTCTTCAAAAACCCATTGGCCAATATTGCTTCTACCGGATTCCGTTACGATTAATTTAATATTTGAAAAATAAGGGCTTGTTATAATCGTGCCTTCGGGAAGATTTTCATCCCAGATGTACTCAAGGGATCTTATATTCATAAAGTACCAGCTGGGAAATATTGCATAGACGCGGGCGGCATAATCGTCTTTTTCTATCCAGCCGCCTTTGTCTCTATCCTGAGCGGGTTTTTTCTCCGGAAATTTTATGACTTTCCAGCTCCAGCTTATTAAGGGATTTTCTTTGGGGTAAAATTTAATCCGGTATATGAGCCCGGAACAGGCTTTATCGCTTTTTGCCGAAAGGTATCCGCCTTCTTTTTTTGGTTCAACGCTGTAGAGGACCTTATTTTTGAATATTTTTTCTTCCCATTCTTCCAAGGCCTCTTTTTTATTGAACCGGAATAATTTAGGCAGGTCGTAGGTGTAGGCAAGGTGGATAAATATGATAATGAGTGTTAATACGGCTATGCTAATAAATCTATAATTTTTTATATTGAGCATTTAATGAGCCTTCAACTTACGTAGTAAAACGAACGTAAGCTGTCTGGGCGAAGTAATCCCGAAGCTTGCCGAGGAAAATGGCGAAAAGATTTTTCTCGGCGTTTAAGCAAGGAATAACTTTATTCTAAATCTAATTACAAAATAGTCAAATGTTTATTTATTTTACACGACCATTTTCCGGCACTTGACAGCTATTGGCTTATGTGTTAATCTTACTTTTCACTATTCCACACCCCCGCGGTTAGGAAATCGCAAAGCGTCTTTCAAACCGCGGCGGGGTGAGCATGGTTAGGCAGAGATTACGTTTAGTATGCGCTTTGGGGCATGATAATGACAATAATATCAATTTAAGAGGAGGGGCGGGCAAATGAGCAAAGCTGTGATTAAGAAAGTTTGGGCGCGGGAAATATTGGATTCGCGGGGAAATCCCACGGTAGAAGTTGATGTCGTTTTGGATAATGCTTTATTAGCCAGGGCCGCTGTGCCTTCGGGCGCCTCTACCGGCGAGCTGGAAGCTTTAGAGCTAAGAGACGGCGATAAGTCGCGTTATCTGGGGAAAGGGGTTTTAAAAGCCGTAGACAACGTTAATAAAAAAATAGCGCCGAAAATAGTCAATCTATCCCCGGATTTTCGTAAGATTGATAAAATAATGCTGGAACTTGACGGCACAGATAATAAGTCCGTTTTAGGCGCAAACGCTATATTAGGCGTATCTTTAGCCGTGGCTAAAGCCGCCTCGCTTGCCGCCGGCCTGCCGCTTTATCGCTATCTAGGGGGTAATGAGGCAAAAATCTTGCCCGTTCCGCTGATGAATATATTAAACGGCGGCCTGCACGCGGATAATAATTTAGATTTTCAGGAATTTATGATTATGCCGGCAGGAGCGGAAAGCTTTCGTCAGGCGCTGCGTATGGCAGCGGAGGTATTTCATCATCTCAAGAAAATTCTTAAGTCCAAGAAGCTTTCTATATCTGTCGGAGATGAGGGCGGGTTTGCTCCCAGCCTTAATTCCAACGAAGAAGCCATAGAGATAATAATGGAAGCGGTTAAATCGGCTGGTTATACTGCCGGAGGCGACATATATATCGCCCTGGATGTGGCCGCCAGCTCATTCGGCAAAGGGGGTAAATATAAGCTGGGTTTGGCAGGCGAAAAAGACGCCGCCGGAATGATTAAGATATATCAGGATATGATTGCCAAATATCCGCTAGTCTCCATAGAAGACGGCTTGGGCGAGGATGATTGGGACGGCTGGAAAAAATTAACCGATGCTTTAGGAGATAAAGTCCAATTGGTCGGTGATGATCTATTTGTTACAAATACAAAAATATTGCAGAAAGGCATAGATAAAAAAACAGCCAATGCCGTTTTGATTAAAGTCAATCAGATAGGCACGCTTTCTGAAACGCTTGATGCCATTGACTTGGCTGCCAAAAGTAACTATAGATCCATAATATCGCATCGTTCAGGCGAGACTGCCGATACGACTATCGCGCATTTGGCGGTTGCCACAGGAGCCGGGCAGATAAAAACCGGTTCTCTTTCGCGCACGGATAGAATTGCCAAGTATAATGAGCTTTTACGAATAGAGGAAGAATTGGGCGCTAAAGCGGTTTATCCGGGTAAGTTTTGGCCCCGTTAGAGAAAAATTACACAAAACAAGCATTGCTTAAAATGTGTAATTTGGAATAAAATATGGTAAAAGTTAAAAAAATCATAGTTTTTCCCGCCGCGGCTATTTTTTTATTGTTTATATTTTTTCCCGCTTTTTCTAAAATTCAGGAGATTAAGCAGGAAACCAGGGAATTAAATGAGCGGATAGAAAATATCAAAAAAGAAAATTCTTTACTTGAAGAGGAAGCCAAAAAACTTACAAGCGATGATTTTTATATCGAGAAAGTTGCCCGTGAGAAGATGGGGATAACAAAGAAAGGCGAAACGATATATAAGGTTTTACCGGAAGATTGAGCTTGTATTAATTAAGTTTTGTGCTAAAATAAGATTTCACGGTTATCGCGCGTGAAAATATATCGCGGGGTGGAGCAGAGGTAGCTCGTCAGGCTCATAACCTGAAGGTCGTCAGTTCGATTCTGACCCCCGCAACCAAAATTAAAGCCGCTCGGTGGAGCGGCTTTAATTTTTCCTCAGCCGTATTGATTTCGACTGATTTTTAGGAGAAATCAGTCAGAGCTAATCTTTTGATTAAAGCCACTTGGAAAAGTGGCTTTAATTTTGTCCATCCCTTTTGATTTCGGCTGGTTTATTTCCTGCCTTCTATTTTTTCCAAATAGAATTTGTCTGCTTTTTTATGGTAGCTAGCATGAAGCGTGCGGTCCTGCATGGTGCTGTAGTTTACTGATATTTTAAGCGGGGTATTGACCAGGTGGATAATAATATTTTCTCCGATATTAGAAAGCAGTGTTTCTTCTCTATCAAATACTTCGTATTTTAACCTTAGTTTTTCTTTTGGCTTAATTAATTCTATCGGCTTAAAGCGTAAAAGCACTTTCTTTTCAAAGCCAAAATCTGTCAGGACGGCGCCTAAATCTTGCAGTATTATATTCTTTACGGTGAAGGGGCTGCTGTTTTCTATAGAGAAGCCGTAATCGTTATTTTCGGGATTATGTATTAATTCAAAATCCAGCTGCGGATAGAGCCTTTTTTGTATTTCATTTTTCAGCTGGAGTTTTAGACGGATTATATAAAGCAGGCAGAATATGGTTATTAAAGAGAGGGCAAATATAAGGTTTTTTTCTCTAAGAATACCCAATTTTTCTGATTGCATTTTTTAATTATAGCACAAAACAAGAAATAATAGAATATGTTGATGTATTTCTTTATCTGTTGTAAAATATTGCTGTACGATTAGATAATTATAAACTTATTGAGCTTTGTATAACTAATGGTAAAAATTCCGGAAACATAAGCGAAATATTGACTACCTTAATACCATTGGTAAAGTAAAAGTCAATAAGAGACCAACTGATAAATGAATAAAAGACAGATATTGGTTTTAGTTGTTTCTTGCCTGCTTATCGGCTTTAGCTTGTTTTTCCCTCCAAAAGTTTTGATAAGAAACGAAAAGGTAATAATGCGCGTTATGCCTTTTGAGGAAAAGACCATAGAGGGGCGCGGCATATTAATAAAAACTAGCTACTGGGATAAAAACTTCAGCCATGACTGGCAAAGGCTTATCCCGTTTATTGCGCTTATTATCTTTGTTTGCGGTATTTTGTGCTATTCTTTTAGGAGAAAAAAATAAATGGTTAGCATATTGATAACGTTATTTTTGATCCTGCTGCTTACTATAATCATGGAAATAGCCGCTAGCGCCCTCAGGCTTACGGGTATGAACATACACGCGGCCCGTTTTCAGGCGCTTTCCGCCCTGACCGGAACGGGCTTTACTACCCGTGAAGCGGAGCAGATAATGAACCATAAGCAGCGGCGTATTATAGTGATGATTCTCATGGTTGTTGGGCCTATGGGGTTTATCGGCATCTTGGCTTCTATACTTTTTTCTTTAAGGGAAAAGATTTTTTTGTATGAGCTGGCGGCGATACTAGTGTTGTTCTTTTTGATTGTCCAGGTATTTAAAAGCAAGGCCATTGGTTCATTATTCCATAAGCTGGTTGAGCGCCAGATAAAAAAAAGAAAATATTTTCGTAAGGTTATGCTTGATGAAGTATTGCACCTAGATGAAGATTACGGAGTATGTGAAATCAATATCAGCGATTCAATGAAAATATCAGGCCAGAGATTAGCCGATACGGATTTTAAGGATAAAGGCTTCATGGTCCTGGCCATAAAAAGGGGAGCGGGATTGATTTCTACGCCCAAGGGGAGTGACGAGATATTAAAAGGCGATAATTTAGTGATTTTCGGAAACATGAAGAATATAAAAGATGCCTTTTCCTGAGCGCCTCCTCTTTCCCCGGCGTGAAAAATTCTGCCCGTCCCTGCTTCCCCGCCAACTGTTTTTCCATTTAGCCCTAAACTCGGAAAGTACTTAAAATAAAGCTTGACACCATATGGGCGTATTAGTATAATAATTGCGAAATATATAAACTATGAAACCTAACGCAAAAAGTGGCGGCTAAAAATGAATAAAAATATCGAAGAGAGAATGTTTCAGATGCATGCCGAGGTATGCAAAAGCATGGCCAGCCCCACCCGTTTAAAAATCATAAATTTATTGCGCGGCGGAGAAAGATCTGTTGAAGAGTTAAGAAAGATGCTGGGCCTGCCTAAGGCAAATCTCTCACAGCACTTGAGTGTATTACGTCAGCGCAGGATCGTATCTACGCGCAGGGCCGGCTTAAATATTTATTATAAGGTCGCCAACCCGAAAATGATTAAGGCCTGTGATATCCTGCGCCAGGTGCTTTTGGAACAGCTTCAGGAAGGCGAAATGCTGGCCAGAGGGCTAACTAATAAAAAATAAATTTAAGAAAGAGGCTCCAAATGCTTAGCAAATTAACCAAGTTAGTTACCGGGTTTCCTAAGACGACTATCGCGTTATTGCTTGTTGTTAGCGTTTTATTCGCTATTCAATTCCCCAAGATAAAAATAGATACCGATCCGGAGAATATGCTGGAGCAAAATCAGCCGGAGAGGGTTTTTTACGATAAGGTCAAAAAGGAATTCGGCATAAATGACCTTTTAGTGGCAGGCATAGTTGATGAAAAGGGAATTTTTTCTCCGGATACGTTAAAAAGAATTGCGCAGGCGACTGATGAGATTTTAAAGATCAAGGGCGTGATTATTGAAGACGTGGTAAGTTTACGCACTTCGGATAATGTTACGTCTGAGGACGGAACGTTAACGGTAAAGCGTTTTATGGATGACGTCCCGCAGAGCCCGGAAGAAATAGAGCGCTTGAGAAATGATTTGTTCGGTAATCCTTTTTTTGTGGATAAGATTATTTCTGCCGACGCCAAAGCTACTTCTATCTATATCCCAATAGAAAAAAAGGACCAAAGCTATCGAATATCCAAGGAAATTGAAACAATTCTTAAGAAAGAGTTACTGCCTGAGCAAAAGTACTATTTGGCCGGGCTTCCGGTTGCCGAAGACACCTTTGGCCATGAGATGTTTGTGCAGATGGGTATCACCGCGCCGCTGGCGGGATTTTTTATCATGCTGCTTTTATTTTTAATCTTTCGCATGGGTATAGCGGTTGTGCCGCCCATGCTTGACGCTATGCTTAGCGTTATCTGGACGATGGGGCTCTTGATCGGTTTAGGGTTTACCGTGCACATTATGAGCTCAATGATACCGATATTTCTTATGCCTATCGCCCTTTTGGACGATATCCACATCTTAAGCGGTTTTTTTGAGCGTTATCCGGAAATTAAAGATAAAAGAAAAACTATAATTGCCGTAATGAAGGGCCTTTACCGGCCGATGTTTTTTACTTCGCTTACCTCGGCAGTTGGTTTTAGCTCATTGGCCTTGGCGGATATTCCTCCGGTAAGAATATTCGGCCTTTTCGTCGCTTTCGGCATAATGGCCGCGTGGCTCTTTACCAACACGGTTGTCCCGGCAATCATTATGCTGATGAATGAGGAAAAGCTGGAGCGTTTTTTTGAAAAAAGGCAGAAAAAAACCGCGCGTTTCAACAGGATGCTTGAAGCGTTTGGCAGGTTTTCCTTTCATAGGAGCAGGGCCATTTTATTTATTTCTCTGTTAATTTTTATTGCCGGCATCATCGGTATTTATCGGATTCGGATTAATGATAATCCGGTAAAATGGTTTAAGCCTAAACATCGAATAAGGGTTGCCGATAATGTGATGAATAAATTTTTTGGCGGCACGTACATGGCTTATCTGACGGCGGAAGCGGAAAAAGAAGACGAGATTAAAAGGCCCGAAGTTATGGCATATTTGGATAAATTACAGGGCCATCTTGAGGCCCTAAAAATTGTCGGTAAAACTTCATCGGTCGCGGATATCGTCAAGCGGATAAATTATGTTTTGCACGGTGAAGATAAAAATTTTGACGCCGTGCCCGAGAGCCGGCAAGAGATCGGCCAGTATCTTTTCTTGTTTTCCATGACCGGGGATCCCAATGATTTGGATAATTTCTTGGATTATAATTTCCAAAAGGCGAATATCTGGGTGCAGATGAAAGGCGGAGAAAACGCTGATATGCGCGATGTTGAGCAATCGCTCTCCGGTTTTATGCGGGATAATCCCGTGCCCGCGGGCATAAATATCCGGTGGTCAGGCCTTACCTATATTAATAAGGTTTGGCAGAACCTGATGGTCCGGGGAATGCTGAAGGCGGTTTTAGGGAGCTTCTGGATAGTCCTATTACTTATGGCGATAGAGTTCCGCTCGCTATGGATTGGGTTAATCTCAATGCTGCCATTGACGCTGGCGATTATTCTTTCATATAGTTTGGTAGGTTTTATCGGAAAGGACTACGATATGCCTATCGCGGTATGTTCGGCTTTGGCCTTAGGCATGGCTATTGACTTTGCCATTCACTATCTACAGAGGTTTAAGAGCGCCTGGCAAGAATTTAGAGATATTGAGGCGGTTAATAGATTTATGTCCGGGGAGCCGTATAGGGCGATAATGGGCAATGCCATTGTTATTTCTTTGGGGTTTTTGCCATTAATTACTTCTACGCTTACTCCTTATGTTACCGTAGGGACATTCTTTGCCCTTTTAATGTTCTTTAGCACATTGGCTACTCTGATTTTGTTGCCGGCGATTATGAGATTATGGGGGAGGTTTCTATTTAAGGCGCCTGTCTTGCCTGGGAGGGGATTAAATGAAACTAATTAAGCTGTTTTTTGTGGTCAGCCTGTTTTTTCTTGCCGGCTTTGGGCAAAGATTATCTTTTGCCGAAGATAACTTATCCGCTGGTGATATTATCGCCAGGTCCCGCCTTGCCTTTTATTATGCCGGCGATGACGGGAGGGCAAGGGTGACGATGGAGCTTATAAATAAGGCCGGCCAGAAACGGGTGAGAGAATTGACCATGCTGAGGAAGGATTATGCCGAAGGCGGGGAGCAGAAGTATTTTACTTATTTCTATCAGCCTGCCGATGTTAAAGATACGACCTTTATGGTTTACAAATACCCGGATAAAGATGATGACCGCTGGCTTTTTATTCCCGCGATTAACCTGGTGAAGAGGATCGCCGCCAATGATAAATACGCTAGTTTCGTAGGCAGCGATTTTACTTATGAGGATATCTCCGGGAGAAAACCGGATGAAGATACCCATGGCCTACTGGGGAAGGAACAAATAAACGGCAAAAATTGTTTTGTTGTTGAAAGCATGCCGAAATCAGCTGCAGAATATACAAAGAGGATTTCTTGGATTGAGGCGGAAAATTTTCTGCCGTTAAAAGAGGAATTTTATGATAAGCAAAATGAACTTTATCGCCGGTTTGAGGCAATAGAGGTAAAAGACATCAGCGGGATAGCGACAATAACCAAAAGAGTGATGAAAAATATTAAAACAGGCCATAGGACAGAGGTGGCCTTTCAAGAGGTTGAATATAATTTAGGGATAGAGGATGATGTTTTTTCTGAACGTTACTTAAGGCGGCCTCCTTTAGAATGGATAAGATAGAAAAAAATCAAAATTACAACTCAAAATTCAAAATTTTGGTTTTTGGGTTCTTATTTTGTATTTATCCAAGTTTTTTTGTATTTGCCGAGGAATTTTCATTGCAGGGATTCTTACAGACAAATTATTCCGTAAGGATCGCCGATGATAATCCGCAGGGGGCAAAGCAAGGGAATCTAATTTTAGGGGAGGAAAGAACGCAGTTCAAGGCGTCATTTTATCCGCAAAAAAGTAAGATAGGGCTATTCGTAAAAACCGACTTTTATCACGATTGGGTAGAGGACGAATGGGCCTCTGATTTTCGGGAGGGGTACCTTGATTTTGTCGATGATAAATTTGCTTTAAGGATCGGCCGGCAGATACACACATGGGGCGTAGGAGACCTGCTTTTTATAAATGATGTTTTTCCCAAGAACTGGGAGGCATTTTACTCGGGAAGGCCGCTGGAATATTTGAAAATGGGCGCGGATAGCATAAAATTGGACTACTATTGCGATATAGTTTCTATCGAGGCCGTTGCTATACCAAATTTTACCGCGGATAATCTGCCATCGACAGGCAGATTTCATTATTTTGACCCTTATCCGGCCATCACCTATAGAGAGATGGATAAACCGCACGCTACTTTTGACGATACAGAATACGCCTTAAGGTTTTATCGTTATATTGGCGATTACGATGTTGGAGTTTATCTATATAAAGGTTTTTTCGGCTCGCCCGCGATGAAAGCGGATAATTTTAACTCGCCATCTGCAATCTCTCATTTCTATCCGGAACTCGCGGTTTACGGCGCCAGCGCCCAGCGCAGTGCTTTAGGCGGCGTGGTAAGCGCGGAATACGGATATTATGACTCTTTAGATGACAGAGGAGGCGGAGATCCCGGGATTGATAATTCCCACTCGAGATTTCTCTTTGGCTATCAAAAGGCCTTCCCTTCAGATTTTAGCGCTGGCCTGCAATATTATGGAGAACTTACGCATCAATACAGCCAATATAAAGATAATCTGCCTTCGGCGTTTGCCAAAAAAAATGAGCTGCATCAATATCTTACCTTACGGCTTACAAAACTGCTGAAATACCAGACGCTGAAACTTTCTTTGTTTGCTTTTTACAGCCCGGATGAGCAGGATTTTTTGTTAATGCCGGAGGCAACCTATAACTTCAGTGATAATCTGCAGGCAGCGCTGGGGGCTAATATTTTTGCCGGGGCGGATGATAATACCGCTTTAGGCCAGCATAATAAGAACGACAACATTTATTTAAGTGTAAGATACAGTTTTTAACTCTAGAGGAGGTGGCAGAAATGATGTTAGAGAGAACTTTAAGAGGCATTGCCGGATTTTTTATTCTCGGTAGTCTTGCTTTAGCCTGTTTTATAAGCCCTAAATGGCTGTGGTTTAGCGCTTTTGTCGGGCTTAACCTTTTGCAGTCGGCGTTTACAAACTGGTGCCCGATGATGTGGGTATTAAAGAAGTGTGGAATGAAATAAAAAATGGGAGTAAAAAAAGAAGAGCTGGTTGACGGTATCGAAATTTGCTGCCTGAGAGATGTCGCCAATGCCATAAAGACGAGTAAGCAAACTTTGGTATTTTGATGGAGGTTCCAAATGCTTAATTTTAACCCAGACGAAATTAAAAAAATGGTTAAAGATAAATATAGCGAAGTGGCTCGTGACCCCTGCGCAGTATTTAATTTTCCTGTGGGGCGCGCCTTTGCCTTAAAAGTCGGCTACCCCAAGGAGATACTCGATAAACTTCCGCAATCTTTATATGAGTCATTCACCGGAGCGAATAACCCCCAGCCCTTTGTAGAGTTAAAGCTTGGGGAGACAGTTTTAGATTTAGGCTGCGGGGCAGGGATGGACCTTTATTTTTATGCGCAAAAAGTTGGAGAAAGGGGCAAGGTTTATGGTTTAGATATCTCTGAGGATATGGCTGAGAAGGCAAGAAAGAATATGGATATCGCAGGCGTTAAGAATGCTGAGGTGAAAATAGGCCATTCCGATAACCTGCCATTCGGGGATAATTTTTTTGACGTGGTTACCTCAAACGGTATTTATAATCTTTCACCGGATAAAGAAGCGGTTATGCGCCAGGCTTTCCGTGTGCTCAAACCCGGCGGGCGGACAGTTTTCTGCGAGATTGTATTAAAAAAGGCCCTTTCTGAAGAAGAGAGAAAAAACGCCAATGATTGGTTTAGGTGTATCGGCGGGGCGCTGCCTGAAGAAGATTTTTTGGCGTTGATGGAGAAAGTTGGTTTTAAGAATATAGAGGTGATTTCCAAAATCCGCAACGCCCGTACCGGCCATAAGCTCGCCCTCTGCGCTAATATCCGCGCGTATAAAATATAAAAAGAAAAAGATAATGATGGCTGCGCGGCGGCAGCATGCTGAAAAGCGCCTAAATTACCGCGGATTAGCATGGCCGTCTTGGCCCGATTTCTCGCAGGGGCGCGCGGTTTTCCCCGGCGTGGAAAATCGCGCTCCGCTACTCGGCCTCGCTCTGGCCGATTGGAATCAAAGGCCAACCGTGCCCGCTCGGCCTGCGTTAGGCCCTGCTCAAAATCAGGCCAAGCCGGCAGGTGAATTTAGGCGCTTTTCAGTATGCTGCCCTGCGCGATTTAATAATTGACTGCTTATTGTGCTTGTGATATATTTAAGGGGCTATATCTAGTATAAATTACCCAAAGTTAATAAAAGGAATAGAGTTATGATTGCGCGTTATAGCCGTCCTGAAATTTCCCAGATTTGGTCTGAAAGTAATAAGTTTTCCAAGATGCTTGAAATTGAATTGCTCGCGATGGAGGCACAGGTAAAATTAGGCAAAGTGCCCCGGAGCGCCTTGGCCCAGGTAAGAAAAAAAGCCAAATTCAATACCGGAAACATAAAACGAATAGAAGAAAAAACACAGCATGATGTAGTTGCTTTTATTACGGAAGTATCCCGGCATATCGGAAAAAATGCCAGTTATTTTCATATCGGTTTAACCTCCTCCGATGTTTTAGATACGGCTTTAAGCCTTCAATGCAGAGAAGCACTGGATATTATAATTTCCGGCTTAGATAAGCTGGAAAAAGCCCTGCTAAGAAAGGTTAAGCGGTATAAAAATAGCGTCTGTATAGGCAGGACACACGGCATACATGCCGAGCCAACAACGTTTGGTTTGAAGGCGGCCTCTTGGTATACAGAAACTTTGCGCGCGAAAAAGCTTTTATTTGCTGCCCGGGAAACGGTAAGTTTTGCTAAGATTTCCGGGGCGGTCGGCACGTATTCAAATATAGACCCTTTTGTGGAAAAACATGTTGCCTCCCGGCTCAATTTGAACATAGAGCCTGTTTCTACTCAGATAATTCCCCGTGACCGCTATGCGGTATGCTTATCTAATCTTGCGGTACTTGCCGCCGGGCTTGAGAGAATAGCGTTGGAAATCAGGCACTTACAGAGGACTGAGGTGCTTGAGGCAGAGGAGCCGTTTTCTAAAGGGCAGAAGGGCTCATCCGCCATGCCGCACAAACGAAACCCTGTCGTATGCGAAAGAATCTGCGGTTTAAGCCGGATTATTCGTACAAATGCCTTGGCGGGGCTGGAAAATGTCGCTGTATGGCATGAACGTGATATATCTCATTCTTCGGTTGAAAGAATAATCCTCCCGGATTCGACAATCCTTCTTGATTATATGCTTGCCAAGATGGCCGAAGTAGTGGATGGGCTGATAGTATATCCTGACAATATGCTGAAGAATTTGGTGAAGACAAGAGGCCTGATATTTTCCCAGAGAGTATTGACTATGTTGATGGATAAGGGCTTAAAGCGTATGTCTGCCTATGAGATAGTCCAGAGAAATGCCATGAAAACATGGCAGGAGCTTTCAAATTTTCAGGACAATCTTCTTGCTGACAGGCAGTTAAGAAAAATAGCAAGCAAGAAGGAAATAAAAGCATGTTTCGATCTTGATTATTATTTACGCAACATTAATATAATTTTTAAAAGATTAGGAATATAGGCGATATGCAAAAACTAAATAAAATTTATGAAGGCAAGGCAAAGATAATATACCAAACAGACCAGCCGGATTTGGTAATACAATATTTCAAAGATGACGCGACCGCCTTTGATGCTACAAAGCGCGGAACAATTAATTCAAAAGGCATATGTAATAATAAAATTTCAGCCGAAATTTTTAAGGTTTTGGAAAAAAATAATATCCCTACCCATTTTGTTAAACTGCTGGATGAGCGTTCTATGCTGGTTAAAAGAGTGGAAATTGTTCCCATAGAAGTAACTATGCGCAACATAACCGCAGGCGGCATAAGCAAATTACTGGGTATTGATGAAGGGATAATATTGGATAATCCGGTCTTGGAGTATCATTATAAGAATGATTCTTTGCACGACCCATTATTTAATGAATACCATATTTATGCCTTAAAATTGGCAACAGCCCGGGAATTGGAAGCAATCAAGGATTTGTCATTTAAAATAAATACGGTTCTCATTGATTTTTTTGGCAAGAGAGATTTAGATTTAGTAGACTTTAAGCTGGAGTTTGGAAGATATAAGAATAAAATTGTGCTTGCTGACGAGATCTCTCCCGATACATGCCGTTTTTGGGAGAAGGGAACAAAAAAGAAGCTGGATAAGGATAGATTCCGCCGCGATCTGGGAGATGTAGAGGGAGCCTACCAGGAAGTCCTGAAAAGGGTATTGTCAGGAAAATAAGTTTTAAATATCGAATCACCTTCATTAACCATTAAAATCAACAAATATGCTTTATAGGATTGAAGTAAAAGAGAAGCCCGGCGTCTTTGATGCTCAAGGCGCCGGCATTAAAAAAGATATTCTAGATTTAGGCATTGATGCTGTGCGTGATATTTCTTTTATCCAGGTTTATACCATTGAGGGCGATATAAGCGAAGCGGAAATAAAACGTATCTGCGAAGAGCTATTGTCGGATAAAGTTTCTCAAGAATATAGTATTAATACTCAAAACTCAAAACTCAAAACTCAAAACAAATTTATCATTGAGGTTGCCTATAATGCCGGAGTTATGGACCCGGCAGAAGATTCTATAAAAAAAGCGATATCAGATTTGGCCATATCCGGAATTAAATCAGTGCACACAGGAAAAAAATACATACTTTCCGGTACGCTTTCCAAAACGCAGGTTAATTCCATTTGCGATAAGCTGCTGGTAAATAAAGTAATCCAGCATACAATGAGAGAGAAACCGCAAGCCAGAAGTCATGAGTCGGGATTAGAAGATACGGCAAAGATAGAAGTAAAATATGTAGATATTTTAAGCGCTGATGGGAAAAAGCTGCTGAATATTTCCAAGCATGGCCAGTTATTTTTAAATTTGAAAGAGATGCGCGCGATAAAAAAACATTTTTTCCGCCTAAAAAGAAATCCTACGGATGTGGAATTGGAAACAATTGCCCAGACGTGGTCTGAGCATTGCGTGCATAAGACATTTAGGGGAAAAATAAAATATAGCAATAAACGCAATACCCAATACCCAATACGCAATACGAAAATAATTAATAATCTTTTGAAATCAACGATAATGAAGGCGACAAGGGAATTGAATAAGCCCTGGTGCGTTTCCGTATTCAGCGATAATTCCGGAGTGATTAAATTTGACGATAATTATGATGTTTGTTTTAAAGTAGAGACTCATAATCATCCTTCTGCTCTTGAGCCTTTTGGCGGAGCTAACACCGGTGTGGGGGGAGTAATAAGGGATCCGATGGGTACGGGGATGGGGGCTAGGCCCATATTCAATACGGATGTATTTTGTTTCGGCCGCCCGGATTACAGTTATTCCAAGCTTACAAAGGGTGTCTTGCACCCTAAAAGAATTGCCAAAGGCGTGGTAAGCGGCGTACGCGACTATGGCAATAAGATGGGAATTCCTACCGTCAACGGTGCTGTTTTATTTGATGACGGCTATGTCGCCAATCCTTTGGTTTATTGCGGGACCTGCGGTTTAATCCCAAAAGGCAAAGCGTTTAAAAAATCGGTAAACGGTAATTTAATAGTCGTTGTTGGAGGCAGGACCGGTAGAGATGGCATACATGGAGCCACTTTTTCTTCGGGCGAGCTAACCCATGAATCCGAGGATATATCCGGCTCAGCAGTGCAGATAGGCAATCCCATAACAGAGAAAAAAATGCTGGATACTTTAATAGCTGCCCGCGATAAAAACCTATATAACGCTATAACCGATTGCGGAGCGGGAGGCTTATCAAGCGCTGTTGGTGAAATGGGTAAAGATTCAGGGGTTGAAGTTTATTTAGACAGGGTTCCCTTGAAATATAAAGGGCTGAATTATGATGAGATATGGATTTCGGAAGCCCAGGAACGCATGGTTTTGGCTGTAGCTGAAAATAATATAGAGAAGCTTCTTAGCGTATTTCGCTCTGAAGATGTTGATGCGACAGTAATCGGAAAGTTTACTAATGATAAAATCCTGCGGCTTTTTTATTATGATAAAAAAGTCGCGGAGCTCTCTATGGATTTTTTGCATGAAGGGCTGCCTTTGTTTGAGAAAAAAGCGCTGAATTTAGCCAAAAAGTTAACTAATCCGCGCATAAAAGATAAAAGTAATCTGGGCGCCGATTTAAAGGCGGTGCTTTCAGACTATAATGTGGCAAGCAAAGAATGGATTATCAGGCAGTACGATCACGAAGTGCAGGGTAGCTCGGTATTAAAGCCTCTTACGGGTATAGATAATGACGGGCCGTCTGATGCCTCGGTTGTCCGGCCTGTATTTTCTTCTTTAAAGGGGCTGGCTGTTTCCTGCGGCATAAATCCGCGTTACGGCATGATAGATCCTTATTGGATGGCGGCATCATGCATTGATGAAGCTTTGCGGCAGATAGTTTGTGTCGGCGGCGATATCGAAAAAACAGCTATTTTAGATAATTTTTGCTGGGGCAATCCAGATAAGCCTGAGCGTTTGGGTTCTTTAGTTTCCGCGGCAGAGGCATGTTATGATTTTGCAAAATATTATAGCGTCCCTTTTATTTCGGGTAAAGACAGCCTTTATAATGAATATAAAACAGGCGCCAAAAGCATAGCCATACCGGGCACTCTTCTGATATCGGCCATATCCATAATGAGGGATGTAACAAAAACGGTATCCATGGATTTTAAAAAATCAGGAAATCTTATTTATATTGTAGGCCGGACAAAGGAAGAATTAGGGGGTTCGGTATATTACAAGATTAAAAAATATCTCGGTAAAGATGTGCCGGAGATAGATAAAAAGTCGGCGCTCTTAATTATGAAGAAGTTGTCCGGGGCTATCGGCAGGCGCCTGGTGCGTTCCGCGCATGATTGTTCCGAAGGCGGCCTTGCGGTTACGCTTAGTGAAATGTGTTTTGCCGGAGGGCTGGGAGCAGAGGTATTTTTATCCGAGGTTCCATATAAGGCTGCAGGCTACAGGCTGCAGGCTGCAGCCACTCGTAATGATGTAATTTTGTTTTCAGAGTCTAATACGAGATTTATTGTTGAAATAGAGAAGAAAAATCAAATGGCATTTGAGAAAGCGATGCGGGGTTTGCCTTTTGGTTTAATCGGCTGTGTATCAGAGAGCGCCTGCCTTACGGTTTTTGGATTGGACGGCAGGCCTTGTATTAAGGAAGGCATAAAAGAGCTTAAAGAATGCTGGCGCAAGCCGTTAAATTGGTGAACGGAAGGCATAATAGCGCGATGGTAAGAATATGAGCCGCGGAGAGTAAAAGTGAATAAGAAAAAAAATAATAAAAAAAACGATTTTACAAATGAAGAGACATGGCGTATTTTCCGCATAATGGGAGAATTCGTAGACGGGTTTGAAGTTTTATCCAAAGCGGGGAAGGCTGTTTCCATATTCGGCTCCGCCCGCCTAAGCCCCGGAGATAAATATTATAATGTTGCCGTGCACTTGTCTTATCTGTTGGCTAAAGCAGGTTATGCTGTTATAACAGGCGGCGGCGGCGGTATCATGGAAGCGGGAAACAGGGGGGCAAAAAAAGCAGGCGGCCATTCTATAGGTTTAAATATCCAGATACCAATGGAGCAAAGGCCGAATAAATATATAGATACGCTGCTTGATTTTCATTATTTTTTCGTGCGTAAGGTCATGTTTGTAAAATATGCCAAGGCGTTTATAATATTTCCCGGAGGATACGGGACTATGGATGAGTTATTTGAGTCCATGACGCTGGTACAGACAAGGCGCATAGGAAAATTTCCTATTGTATTGGTAGGTAAACACTATTGGCGCGGGCTTATAGATTGGATTAAGTCAACTGTCCTGGATAGGGGATGCATAGACAAATCTGATCTTAAGATATTTAATTTGGTAGATACTCCTGAAGAGGCAGTTTCTGTTATTAAGAAATTTTATTCAAAGGCATAGGGGTTGAAAAATTTTAAATAATGCAAAAACCAAAAACTTTAATTCTGCGTACCGCAGGAACGAATTGCGATAAAGAGACAAAATTTGCCTTTGAGTTAGCTGGAGCCAGCGCGGATCTGGTGCATATAAACCAGATTATACGAAAAGAAAAATCATTGTCTGATTATGCGATTCTGGCTTTGCCTGGAGGTTTTTCCTATGGGGACGATGTGGCGGCAGGAAAAATCCTGGCTAACGAGCTGGTTTTCAGATTAAAGGATGAGCTGGTAAAATTTCTCAAAGCAGGAAAGTTAATTATCGGAATCTGTAACGGTTTTCAGGTGCTGGTTAAATCCGGCATCCTCTCAACAGACAGCGTTTCTTTTAGGCAGGATTTCAGCCTTATCAATAATGACTGCGGAAAATTTGAAGACCGATGGACTTATTTACGGATTGCGGATTATGGCTCAGGAGTTAGGAAATGTGTTTGGACGAAGAATCTGCAGGAGATGATACATCTTCCCGTAGCGCATGGCGAAGGAAAGTTTATAGCTAAAGATAAAAAGATATTGGAAAATCTGAAGGAAAACGGCCAGGTAGTTTTTCAATATTGTAACCATCAGGGAAAATTTACGGGATATCCGGATAATCCCAATGGTTCAGTAGATAATGTCGCGGGAATATGCGATAATAGCGGAAGGGTCTTTGGCCTCATGCCGCATCCTGAGCGCCATATTCTAGGCACTCATCATCCGCGTTGGATGAGAGAGGGGCTAAAGAAAGAAGGCGACGGATTAGCGATTTTTCGCAATGGAGTAGAATATGCCAAGAAAAATTTATAGTTTCAAAAATGGGCTTGGACCTTTTCTAAATTTTGATAAGCCGAAAGAGTGCTGCGGTTTATTCGGTATATATGACAATTATGAAGCGCCCTGGCTTACTTATCTTGGGCTTTATTCCTTGCAGCACAGAGGAGAAGAAGCTTGCGGTATAGCGGTAAGCGACGGTAGGCGCCTGTCCATACTTAAAGGCACGGGTTTGGTCTCGGAGGTATTTAATGAAGAGAATATTAAAAAGCTATCCGGTTTTTTAAGTATCGGGCATCTGCGTTATTCAACTACCGGTTCAAGTGTTTTAAAGAACGCCCAGCCTTTGGTAGTGGATTATCTTAGGGGTTCGTTAGCTATAGGCCATAATGGTAATTTAATAAATAGCATCGAGCTCAGGCGTAAGCTTGAAAATAGCGGCTCTACTTTTCAGACGACTACGGATTCCGAAATAGTAGTACAGCTTATGGCGCGTTCGCGCCATCCCGATGTTATTAAGCGCCTAATTTATGCTCTCAATAAGGTTAAGGGCGCTTACTCCCTGCTTTTGATGACTAAAGATAAGGTTATCGGCGCGCGCGACCCTATGGGTTTTCGCCCTCTTGTTTTAGGAAGAATCAATAAAAGTTTTTGCCTGGCATCCGAAACTTGCGCCCTGGATTTAATCGGGGCAAAGCTGGTCAGGGAGATTGAGCCGGGAGAGATAGTGGTTATTGATAAAAAGGGCGTAAAATCTTTTAGGTTTTCGCCTAAACAAAAAAAACATGCTTTTTGTATTTTTGAACATGTTTATTTTTCGCGCCCCGATTCGGTTGTCTTCGGTCAAACGGTATATTCAGTGAGAAAAAAACTAGGAGCAGAGCTTGCAAAAGAGCATTATGTGGATGCTGATTTAGTAATACCGGTGCCTGACTCAGGCACATCCGCGGCGATAGGTTTTTCTCAGGCATCTAACATCCCCATGGAAATGGGTATTATCAGGAATCATTATATCGGCAGGACGTTTATCCAGCCCTCGCAGCATATACGCGACTTGGGCGTTAGGGTAAAATTTAATTTATTGCGCGATATAATTAAAGGCAAGCGCGTAATAATAGTTGATGATTCGATAGTGAGGGGAACGACATCCAGGAAGCGCGTTAAGGCATTCAGAGCCTTAGGGGCCAAAGAAGTACATCTGCGCATTTCATGCCCTCCCCATAAGTTTCCCTGCCATTACGGTATAGATTTTCACGATCAAAAAGAGTTAATAGCTGTGCGTCTTAGCCATGAGCGTATAAAAAAATACCTTAATGTAGAGAGCCTGGGGTATTTAAGTTTAGAGGGCATGCTAAAGAGCGTAAATTCCTCTTCTTGCGATTATTGTACTGCTTGCTGGACCGGTAATTATCCGCTAAAGTGGAAGGGCAAAATAGGGAAGAGTTCTTTGGAAAAGAAGTGCTGCGGAGTATAATTATAAAATAAAAGACGAAAAAATTGAGAAATTATGAAACAGTTGACTTATAAGAAATCCGGGGTGGATGTAAAGGCCGCCAATATTTTTGTCCAAAACATAAAAAAAATAGTTAAGTCTACGCAGGGCAGGAATGTTCTGGCAAATATCGGGGGATTTGGCGGGTTATTTCAATTTGAAGCCGGAAAATATAAAAATCCCGTGCTTGTCTCATCTACTGACGGGGTAGGCACCAAGCTTAAGCTGGCCATCTTGGCGAATAAGCATGATACGGTCGGGATAGATTTAGTGGGGATGAACGTAAATGACATTTTATGTTGTGGCGCAAGCCCGCTTTTGTTTTTAGATTATATTGCCTGCGGCAAATTAAATAATAGCGTTTTGACAGATGTTGTTTCCGGCATAGCCAAGGGTTGCCGCATGTCTGGTTGCAGCCTTGTAGGAGGGGAGACCGCGGAAATGCCGGGAATGTATAAAGCGGATGATTATGACCTGGCCGGATTCTGCCTTGGCGTTGTTGAGAGAGATAAAATTATTGACGGATCGAATATAAGGCTAAAAGATACATTAATCGGCATAGAATCTAACGGCCTGCATTCTAATGGATTTTCTCTTGTAAGAAAAGTTTTTGCCTCAGGCGAACTTAAGAAGTATTCCGCAGAGCTGCTTAAGCCGACCCGTATTTACGTAAAATCAATTCTTGAGTTATTACGAGTTACGAGCTACGAGTTACGAGTCCCTGTTATTAAAGGCATTGCCCATATTACCGGCGGGGCGTTTTTTGACAAAATAATAAGGGTTGTCCCAAAGAAATTCGGGATCAAGGTTTATTATGATACCTGGCCTGTCCCGGATATATTTAAGCTGATACAGAAAAAAGGCAAAATCGCATCTAATGAGATGTTGAAGACATTTAACATGGGCATAGGCTTAGTCTTGGTGGTAGACCATAAATATACAACCCTGACTATACGCAGACTTTTTGATTTGGGTCTTAAATCCTGGGCCATAGGAGAGATTGCCGCCAATAGTGGTAAGGTGGAGATAATTAATTGAAGGCATGAAAATTTTAGTTATTGGTTCAGGCGGCAGGGAGCATGCTATTGCCTGGAGGATATCAAAGAGTCCTAAAGTAAGAGGGATTTTTTGCGCTCCCGGTAATGCCGGGATATCAGAAATTGCCGAATGCGTGGATATAGCCGCGGATGACTTGCAGGCCTTGGTTAAATTCGCAAAAGATAACTCTATTGATTTAACGGTTGTGGGGCCTGAAACAGCATTATGCCGCGGCATTGTTGATTTGTTTGAAAGTCAAAACTTAAAAATTTTCGGGCCGGGCAAATCAGCCGCACGGCTTGAAGGAAGCAAGCTTTTTGCAAAAGAGGCGATGGAGAGGTTCTCAATACCCACGGCCAAATACCGGGTATTTACGGATGCGCAATATCAAGACGCCTTAAACTATATTTCAGGTATAAAAAAGTATCCGATAGTCATTAAAGCCGATGGGTTGGCTGCCGGCAAAGGCGTAATTATCGCCAAAAGCAAAAATGAAGCAGAGGCGGCGGTAAAAGATATCTTGGTTGATAAGGTATTTGCCTCAAGCGGAGAGAAAATAATAATAGAGGAATGCTTAGAAGGCGAGGAAGCTTCAATACTTGCTGTTTGTGACGGAGAAAATTTTTTGTTACTGCCGCATTCTCAAGATCATAAAAGAGCCTTTGATAATGACCAAGGGCCCAATACAGGAGGCATGGGCGCTTATTCGCCGGCCCCGGTTGTAAAAGATGATATTTTAAATAAGATAAATAAAGCGATAATTAAACCTTTGTTGGACGGCCTTAAAAGCGAAGGCAATATATACCGCGGTATTCTTTATGCCGGCCTGATGATAACTAAAGAAGGGCCTAAGGTGCTGGAATTTAATGTGCGTTTTGGCGATCCGGAGACACAGGCAATCCTTCCCAGAATAAAAACAGACTTGATAGATGTGATGTTTGCTTCAATAGAAGGCAGGCTTAGGGAGGTAAAACTGGAAATCGATTCGCGTTTTTGCGTCAATGTAGTGCTGGCTTCCGGCGGATACCCGGGCAATTATGAAAAGGGTAAAGAGATATTTGGTTTAGATGAAGCAGTAAAGATGCCGGATGTGATAGTATTTCATGCCGCCACCAGCAAAGAAAACGGCAAAATTGTAACTAACGGCGGAAGGGTGCTGGGAGTGACGGGATTAGGCAACACCATAAAAGAGGCAATTGCTAAGACCTATCAGGCAGTTGATAAGATTAACTTTGAAGGCATGCATTATCGTAAGGATATCGGCAGAAAAGCCGTAAATTAAATTACACAAAACAAGCAATGCTTGTTTTGTGTAATTGGTGAATAGTATGGATATAGAGAAACTGGTTGAGCAGGGGAAAGTCAAACGGATATTTCGGGCGCGCAATAAGATATCGTATTCAGGCGCTTGCTGCCATATAACTCAACGCGCTCCCGGCAGGGAGCTTTTATTTGTGGATGATAGGGATTATTTATATATGCTGCATTTATTGAAAACTAAATCCAAGAAATTTAATTTTCAGGTTTATTCCTTCGCGCTTTTACCAAACCATTTTCATCTCCAAATATGTTTAGGTAAGGATAATTTATCGGCAGCCATAAAGAATATTTGTGAGACGTACGCGAAAATGTTTAATAAGAAATATAGCCGCAAAGGGCATGTTTTTTGCGGCGCTTTCCGGCAGGCTTTATGTTTTGACGATGTTTATCTATTGGCCACCTCTTTATATATTCATCTTAATCCGGTAAGGGCAAGGCTCGTAGATAAGCCGGGAAAATATAGATGGTCATCATGCCGTCTTTATGTTAAACCGCAAACCGCTCCGGCATTTGTAAATCACGAATTTATTTTAAAAACTTTGGACGACGATATCACTCGGGCTCAGAACGCCTATAGTCAGATTCTAAACAGATCTATTTTGATAACTGCGGAAGAAATTTGGAATCATCGTAAAGCCATTGAAGACTTTACCAATCGTTTATCAGGGTGTATTAAGGCTTTAATAAGCAGTAATAATGTTGGCTCGATTTCACATAGTTTATGGAAGGCGGATCTTGATAAAGTGGTGGAACGGGTTCGGAACAATAAACGAGCTATGGATTTGGATGATTTAAAGGAAAGAAAATATGCTATAGAGCAATTGCGCGCGAGGGGATACGCGATGGATGAGATAGCAAATAAGTTGAAATTAAGCCGCAAGACATTATATAATATACTAAAATTACACAAAACAAGCATTGCTTGAAATGTGTAAAATGAAGGAGAGAGGGAGAATCATGGCGTCTAAAGCAGCGATAGTGATGGGCAGCGAATCGGATTTAGAGACGATGGAAGAGGCAAAAATTGCCCTTGATGAGTTTGGTATTAAAAGCGCGGTAAAAGTGATGTCCGCGCATAGAAGCCCTAAGGCGGTAGTGGATTTTTCGCTTTCCGCCAGGGATAAGGGCATAAAGGTCATTATCGCCGGCGCCGGTGGAGCGGCGCATTTAGCAGGCGTAATTGCCGCGCACACTACTCTTCCGGTAATCGGCGTTCCGATAGAAACCAGGAGTTTGAAAGGGCTGGATTCCCTTTTATCTACGGTGCAGATGCCGAAAAATGTGCCTGTGGCAACTGTTGCTATAGGAAAATCAGGCGCCAGAAACGCGGGGATATTGGCAGCGCAGATTTTAGCGCTAGAGGATAAAAAGATTGCCAAGAAATTAGCGGGTTTTAAAAAGAAATTAGCAAAACAAGCCAAGAACATAAAATTAAATTAGGAACGAATGAAAACCCAGGTTATAAAAATTAACCCGCTGGATCCGGAAAAGGAAAAGATTAGGGACGCGGCGTTAGTTCTGGCAAATGGCGGCTTAGTGGCTTTTCCTACTGAAACGGTATATGGATTAGGGGCTAATGTAAATAATGGCAGGGCTGTTGAGCGGCTCTATGAGGTTAAAATCAGGCCAAAAGATAAGCCGTTTACGGTTCAGATAGCAGCTAAGGAAATAATAGACGATTTTTCGTACAAAGTTTTACCGTTTGTTTATAGGTTGATAGACCGTTTTTGGCCCGGCCCGTTGACCTTGATTTTAGAATCCAGGGATAATAATAAAATAGGGCTGCGTATGCCGAACAATAAGATAGCGCTTGGGCTTCTGCATGCGGCTGCGATACCCCTGGCGGTTCCTTCCGCTAATATTTCATCTCATCCGCCTTCTCTGACAGCCAATGATGTCTTGAGAGATTTGGATGGAAAAATTGAGCTTATAGTTGACGGAGGTAAGGTAGAATTAGGGATAGAATCGACTGTTGTGGATGTGGTAAATTTACCTATCCGCATACTGCGTAATGGCGCCATAGGAGGCGATATTTTAGAAAAGATCGCCAATTCTAAAGAGATACTTTTTGTTTGCACGGGTAATTCTTGCCGTTCTGTCATGGCAAAGTATCTTTTGGAAAAAGAATTAAAGATAAGGAAAAGAGAAGATATATTTTGCGCCTCTTGCGGTATCGGCGCTTTAGGCGGAATGGAAGCCACTCCTTTTGTAAAGAGCTTATTAAATGAAGAGGGGATTGATTCATCGGCTCACCGGGCGCGAAGATTGAATGAGTGGATGCTTAAGAGGGCAGATTTAATTTTAGCCATGGATAGTATTCATAAAGATGAGATTAACAGATTATACCCTGTTTTAAGAGAGAAGGTCTATTTATTAAGTGAATTTGCCGAAGGGGGAGATTCCGGGATATATGACCCCATAGGAAGGCCGGAAGAGGAGTACAGAAAATGCTTTCTTCAAATAAAAAAATTAATAAAAAAAGCGGCGGAAAAAATATGCCGGTAGGTATAGCCTGCGATCACGGCGGATTTTTGTTGAAGCAAAAGATAAAAATTATTTTAGAGGCCGGGCGGTATAAATATATTGATTATGGAACCAGCACCGGTGAATCTTGCGATTATCCTAAGTTTGGAATAAAATTAATCATGGCAATATTAAATAAAAAAATAAACCGCGGCTTGCTTATCTGCCGTTCAGGAATAGGCTTTTCAATTCTGGCGAACAGGTTTAAGGGGATACGGGCCGCGCTTTGTTATAATGCAAAAGCGGCAAAGCGTTCGCGCCAGCATAATGATTCCAATGTATTAATTTTAGGCGCGGATTATGTTAAAGCCAAAGATATTAAAAAAATTTTACAGGCATGGTTGAATGCCGAATTCGAAGGCGGCAGGCATCAGCGCCGCCTAAAACAGATTGAAAAATACAGTTATAAGCATTGAGAGTAAGGGGCGTGAGAATGAGCTACTTAAAGAAAACCGACAAGGAAATTTATGAAATTATAAATAAGGAATGCAGGCGCCAGGAGCAGAATTTAGAGTTAATCGCTTCTGAGAATTTCGCCTCAAATGCCGTATTGGAGGCGCAGGGTTCATGCCTTACCAATAAGTATGCCGAAGGCTATCCCGATAAGCGCTGGTATGACGGCTGTGAGTTTGTTGATGAGGCTGAATCTTTGGCTATTACGCGGGCAAAAAAACTTTTTGGCGCAGAGCATGTTAATGTACAGCCACATTCCGGCTCTTCCGCCAATATGGCGGTTTATTTCGCGGTGCTTAAACCCGGCGATACCATCCTAGCCCTGGATTTATCCGCCGGCGGGCATCTTACGCATGGGCACAGGCATAATTTTTCCGGGCGCCTTTATAATGTGGTTTGTTATGGCGTAGACCCTAAAACAGAAACTTTCGACTACGATAAGATTCATGAGCTGGCGTTAAAACACAAGCCGAAAATGATTTTGGCCGGCGCATCCGCATATCCCCGGACAATGGATTTTAAAAAATTCAGGCAAATATGCGATACCGTAGGCGCTTATTTACTTGTGGATATGGCGCATATAGCAGGGCTTATCGCCTGCGGGCTTCACCCATCTCCGGTTCCGCACGCCGAATTTGTTACTTCTACGACCCATAAAACATTGCGCGGCCCCCGTGCCGGTTTTATAATCTGCAAGAATAAATTTGCCAAGAAAATTGACATGCAGGTTTTTCCGGGAATACAGGGAGGGCCTCTGATGCACGTAATCGCGGCTAAAGCAGTGGCTTTCAAAGAAGCCTTAGCGCCGTCTTTTAAAAAATACCAGCAAAGTGTGCTTAACAATGCAAGGGCCATGTCCGAAAGCTTAAAGAAAGAAGGTTTTCGTATTGTTTCCGGAGGGACCGATACGCATCTTTTGCTTGTTGATTTGCGCGGCTTTAATATTACCGGCGCTGAGGCGGCGGCGGTTCTGGATAAAGCCAATATCACGGTTAATAAAAATCTTATTCCTTTTGACACTACGTCGCCTACGGTTACCAGCGGAATACGCTTAGGCAGCGCCGCTGTTACTACACGCGGCATGGCAGAGAAACAAATGCAAAAGGTTGCGGAATTTATCAGCCGCGTGCTTAAAGCGAAGAATGATAATAAAACCATAGAGCTGATCAAAAAAGAAGTTCTAAAATTAACCGCTAAATTTCCTCTTTACAAAAAATAGCGCAATGGTAAAAAAACGATACCGGCCAAGTTGGGATGAATATTTTTTAGAAGCCGCGGAATTAGTAGCTAAACGTTCCACATGCCTACGCCGGCAGGTGGGGGCGGTGGCGGTACGTGATAAGCGTATTTTAGCTACGGGTTATAATGGCGCACCTTCAGGATTAAGTCATTGCGCGGATATTGGCTGTTTGCGCCAGAAACTCAAAATCCCGTCCGGGCAGCGTCAGGAATTATGCCGCGCTTTACATGCCGAGCAGAATATAATAATACAGGCGGTAATCCATAAAGTAGATTTAAAAGGTGCTACTATCTATGTAACTAACCAGCCTTGTGTTATATGCAGCAAGATGTTAATCAGTGTAGGTATAAGGGATATAGTAATACTTGATGGTTATCCGGATAAGCTGGCGAGAAAGATGTTGAGAGAAGCTAAAATTAAAGTAAGAAGAGTAAAAAAATAGCAATTCGTAATTAGTAACTTTTAATCCGTAGTTTTTAATTACCAGTTACTAATTACCAATTACTAATTACTAGTTACGAAAAACATGAAATGCCCTTTTTGCGGCTATCAGGAAGATAAGGTTGTGGATTCCCGCTCAAGCTCCGAAGGTGCCTCTGTGCGCAGGCGCCGCGAGTGCATTAAGTGCGGCAGGCGTTTTACGACTTATGAGTATATTGAAGATATGCAGCTTATGGTAATAAAAAAAGACGGCCGGCGGGAGGCCTTTGACAGAAAAAAAATACAGGCGGGCGTGGCAAGGGCCTGCGAGAAGCGCCCGGTAAGCATAGAGAAAATAGACGATTTAGTAACCAATACCGAAAGATTCATTTTAAAAAAATTTGACCGGGAAGTGCCTTCAACTTTTATCGGCGAATTGATAATGACTAAATTAGCGCAGCTGGATGATGTTGCTTATGTGCGGTTTGCTTCGGTATATCGCCAGTTCAGGGATGTTAACCAGTTTATGAGTGAATTAAAAAATATCTTGGATAAAGGGGCTTCTTTTGAAAGATTGATTAAACCTAAGGCTAAAATTAAGCCTAATAAGAAGAAAAAGAAAAAATAATTTTTAATATTATCGCCGGGAGTATATCATGATCGCCATGGAGTTAAACAAAATAATCATTGATGAAAAAAGGCATGACCAGATTATAGTATTAAAGGAAAAAGCCGGCGAAAGGGTCCTTCCTATCGTTATAGGCATAACCGAGGCATCGGCTATAAAAATACAGCTTTCCGGGGTGCAAACTCCCCGCCCGATGACCCACGATTTACTTAAAAACATCCTGGAAAACTTGGAAGCCACGATAGATAAGATAATCATTGATAAGCTTCAAGATAATACTTTTCATGCCAAAATAGTGGTTAGCATGGATGGTAAAACAAAGTTTGTTGATGCCAGGCCTTCCGATAGCATAGCGTTGGCAGTAAGGACTAAATCTCCTATTTTTGTAGAAGACGAGGTTTTAAATAAGTCGACGCAGCTCGGTACAGGGGAAAAATAGGATGGACCTTATTATCCCTCTAAAAAAAAACCCTGTCCTTAAGAACGTCATAAGCTTTAGCCGTAAATCCGGATGTAAGGTTTATCTTGTCGGAGGATTTGTCCGGGATTTATTCTTGCGCAAAGAAAGCCTTGACCTTGATTTTGCCGTAGATAAAGATGCGATAAATTTTGCGCGATATGTCGCCGGAAAAATCGGCGGAAATTTTATTATCCTGGATAAGGAACACGGCTCAGCCAGGGTTATTGCCGGGCGCCGGGAGGCTTCTTTTACTCTGGATTTTACCGATTTTCGCGGTGAAGATATAACGGCGGATTTATCAAAAAGGGATTTTACGGTTAACGCCCTTGCCTTGGATATTTTAGATATAGCTGGCGCGCAAAAGCTTTCAGATATATTAATTGATCCTTATTCCGGCATCAGCGATATAAAAGCAAAGATAATCCGCGTTATAAACAATAAGACATTTTTAGAAGATCCGTTAAGAATGCTGCGCGCGTTTAGCTTGTCTGCTGTTTTGGGTTTTTCTATGGCCCAGAGCACTGTTAAGTTAATTTCGAGGAATAAAAAAGGAATAACCAATGCTGCTTCCGAGCGGATACGAGAGGAATTGTTTAAGATATTGGCAACTGCTAACAGCGCGGATTTTTTTATAAAAATGGATAAGGCGGGGATTTTAAGCGCTATTATGCCGCAGGTCAATTTAATGAGGGGCGTAGCCCAGGGCCCATACCACCACCTTGATGTCCTTAATCATTCGTTTGAAGCAATGCTGCAGATGGATAGGCTGTGTGAAGAATTAAAAAGGCGCGGTAAAATAATGGCTTATCTTAAAGAAATTATTGCTTGTGGGCATCGGCGCATAGCCGTGCTTAAATTAGCCGCTTTTTTGCATGATATAGGTAAGCCGGACGCTTTAACATACGATGCCGGAAAAACTAAATTTCACGGCCACGAATATATAGGCAAAAAAATTGCTGTCAAAATATGCGACAACCTCAAGCTTTCTTTAAAAGAGAAAGAAGCAATAAAAACAATGATCTTCTGGCACCTAAGGCCGGGATATCTTGCTGATTATCCTCATATAAGCGAAAGGGCCATATTCAGGTATTTTCGCGATACGGCCGAAGAAGGGGTGAGTGTTTTACTTTTATCTATTTCTGATCAGCGCGCAACCCGCGGCCCATTGACTCATCAGGAAAGCCGGATACGCCATGAGAAGGTTTGTTTATGGCTTGCTAAAGAATATTTTCGCAGAAAAGAAGAGAAAAAGCTTCCGCGGTTAATTACAGGCAACGATTTAATTAAAAAGCTTAAGCTTATTCCGGGCCCGATATTTGGCAGGATATTGGAGGCGGTTGAAGAAGAGCAGGCTGCCGGAGAAATAGCGACAAAGGCGCAGGCATTAAAATTAGCAAGACGGATGGCAAAATGTTAATTAAAGGCATTGAAATTGAAGTTGTGAACGCGGATATTGCCCGGATAGAAGTTGATGCCATAGTCAGCGGCGCTGACTCAAGCCTTACGATACGTAATAATTTAGCTAAATCATTCCATGCTGATCCCGGCATGCCGGTGTTGACTCAGGCCGAAGGGGTTTTAGCAAAATATATTATAGATGTTGTTGTTTTAAAAGATAACGGCGGGACTGATGAGTCAATTATAAGGAAAGCTGTAGCCGGAGCTTTAAAAATAGCGGATGGCAAAGGTTTTCGTTCTCTGGCATTTTCCGCCCTGGGTTGTGAAACGGGAAGGTTTGAGTATTCCGCCAGCGCAAAGATAATATCCCAGGAAATATTCCGTCAGATACAAGAAAATAAAAATCTCAAACTTAAAAAAATTATTTTTGCCTTAAAAGATAATAACGCGTATGCCGCCTTTAATAAATCGGCGTTAGGATACCTTGGCTATATAAGCAAGAAAGCGCAATCCGGGCCTTTTATTACCGTAGACGCGATTATTAAGCTGGGAAAAGGGCTTGTCGTAATCGAGCGTACTAATCCTCCCTTTGGCTGGGCGCTCCCCGGGGGATTTGTTGATTATGGGGAGAGCCTTGAAGAGGCAGTCGTGCGAGAAGCCAAGGAGGAAACATCGCTGGATTTATATAACCTAGAACAGTTCCATACTTATTCTGAATATGGCCGTGACCCACGCTTTCATACAATCACTACAGTATTCATAGCTGATGCCGAAGGTAAGCCGCGCGCTGATTCTGACGCGAAAAATATAAGGATAATAACTAAAAAAGACCTGCAAGAGCTAAGTTTTGCTTTTGATCACAAGGAAATATTAAAAGGATACTTTGGGCGATGTTAAATATAGACGGAAGCCATTTGGAAGGCGGAGGCCAGATTTTAAGAACAGCAGCCGCCTTATCCATAATAACTCAGGTTCCTGTTAAAATAAGTAAAATACGCAAAGGCAGGAAAGAGCCCGGTTTAAAAGCCCAGCACTTGTCTGTTTTATCCGTATTTAAACAGTTATACGCGGCTAAAGTAGAAGGAGCAAAACTTTCTTCCAGTGAAATAGTTTTTATACCGCAGAAGAAAGTAAAAAATAATTTCTGCGATATAGATGTAGGGACAGCCGGTTCAATAGGGCTGATTCTTCAATCGGTGTTGCCGGCATGCCTTTTTACCGCCCCGGAGGACATGTTTATTAATATAAAAGGGGGCACCTGCGGATTGGGGGCTATGCCGGTTGATTATTATCTTAACGTAATTTTCCCTTTGCTTTATCGTTCCGGGATAAGAGCGAAACTTCAGGTTATAAGGAGAGGTTATTACCCCAAAGGAGGAGGGGAAGTATCTTTGCAAATAAAACCGGTAAAATATTTTCGGCCTATAGAATTAATCAAGCAGGGTGAAATAAAGAGGATTTCCGGATTAAGCATAGCAAGCGATAATCTTTCTTCGTCTAAGGCGGCTCAGAGGCAGGCGGAGGCCGCGGCCGGTGTTTTTCGCCGCAATCTCAAAGATATACCGGTAGAAATAAAATGCCAATATGTGCATACTTTTTCGGTAGGCTCGGAGATAAACATATATGCTTATACGGATAAAGATGTTATATTGGGTTCTGATGCTATAGGCGAACAGAAAAAAATGGCTGAAACCGTAGGTGAAGAAGCGGCCGATAAGCTGGTTAAGGAAATCGCCTCAGGGGCTTGCTGCGATAGGCATCTGAGCGACAATTTGATTCCTTATCTGGCTTTATTGGGAGGCAGGATTAAGGCCGGGGAGATTTCCGAACACACCAAAACAAATATCTGGGTAAGCGAGCTGTTTTTTGGTAAAATATTTAAAATAGAGGAAAATGAGATTGCGGTAGAAGAGGGAAGGTTTCGAAGTTAATCCTGTTTGGCGGCGGGATTGATGAGGAGGGCTATGGCGATTATAAATTTTTCAAAAAAGAAAGGGCCATCTAAGAAAAAAATAAAGCCAAAAATAAATAAACAGAAAAAGAAAACCTCTTTTTTAAAGAAAAAGGCGCCCAAGGCAAGAAAGGTTAGTAAGCCGGCTGTTAAAACAAAGAAAATAAAATCTCCTATTAAGGCAGCCGCCAGGCGTTCATTAAAACGCTCAAAGCCGAACTTATCTAAATATACCCCCTCCCCAGATGAAAAATTTGTAGGTAAAATTACTCATTATTTTCCTAAAGTAAAAGCCGCGGTAATCAAAATTAGCGATGGTAGCCTCAGCTTGAAAGACACGATACGCCTCAAGGGCCATACTACCGATTTTAAGCAAAATATAGTTTCTATGCAAATAGACCGTAGGCCGATCGAAAAAGCGCAAAAGCCCGATGAAATAGGCCTGCGGGTTAATCAGCGCGTTAGGATTAATGATCAGGTTTATAAATTATTATGAGAGCGGCCATTGATAATTCGCTGCCAGGTAATCATCATTTTTTAAAAGATTATCCAAAAAAGACATTAAAAAATAAAGATTTAATGTTTCAAGATAAATTCCGTAAGCGCCAACATTTTATTTCCAAGAAAGCAGGTAGGGCGATACATGACTACCGCATGATAGAAGACGGCGATCGGATACTGGTTGGTGTTTCCGGAGGAAAAGACAGCCTGTCTCTGCTTAAAATTTTAGAGGATAGAAAAAAATTTGTACCTATAAAATACGACGTTATAGCTATGCATGTTGACTTTGGCTATCATTGCCTCGGCCCTGATTTGCTGGCAGATTATTTTAAGCGGCATGGTTATGAATACCGGATTAAGAAGGTCGACATATTAAAGAAGGGCCAGAGCCGTGCGGATATAACTTGTTTTTGGTGCTCTTGGAATAGGAGGAAAACGATATTTAAGGCGGCCGAAAGCTTAGGCTGCAATAAAGTTGCCCTGGGCCACCATAAGGATGATATCGTAGAAACGGTATTGCTGAATTTATTTTTCCTTGGAGAAATCAGCGGTATGCGCCCGCGGCAGGAATTGTTTGGCGGTAAGCTTACTTTGATCAGGCCGCTTGCTTACGTTATGGAAGAAGAGATACGCGGTTTTGCCAAAACCCTTGATTTTCCCATACAGCGTTGTAAGTGCCCCAATTCTTTTACTTCAAAGCGTACATTTGTAGAAAAAATAATCGCTCAAATAAAAGAAGAATGCCCGGACGTAAAAACCAATATTTTTAATTCACTTAAACGCATAAAGAAAGATTATCTATTATGAACAAAAAAAATAAAATTTTGCCGGCGGTTTTATATCCCGTAATATTTTTATTAGTAGTATTTATTTCTTCGGGTTGCAGTACTTATAATTACGCAAGAGGCGGTGAAAGCTATGCTGGAGGGTATGTGGTTTTGCGTAATAATAATATAATACCGGAATACACCATAGGCAGGGAAAATACTGCTCCGCAAGAATTAAGCCTGGCAAAAAAAAGATTTGGCAGAAGAAAAGATAAGGTTGACCGCTTTTATAAAAAAATTGGTATTTTCTACAGCCCATTTAATTCAATTGTAGGTTATCCGCGGGCTTTTCTGGGTGTATTATGCGGCTTATTCAAGCTTCCTTTCATGATAGTTTCCGATTACCGGTATGAGCATAACCCAAAATATAAAGAAATTATCGATAGTAGGGAAGAAAAAAGGAAAATGCGGCAGGATGAGGAGCTGGATAGATTAAAGCAGGAACTAAACCTTTTTATAGAAAAAGACTTAGAAATAGAAGAAGAGCTGGAAAAGGCTTTACAACTTAAATAGAGATGAATTTATTTATATTTATTATAGCGGTGTCTATAGGTATTAGCGTTGGTGTGGTTGTTGCGTTTATCTTACGGGCCGGGGATAAAAGAAAGATTAAAGAAATCGCGCAGGAGCTTTCCCGTGAAAACGAAGCTCAGCGCCGCGCGGATATCGATGCCGTTATTGAAAATGTAAAGGCAAATTTTGGAAAACTTTCTCTTGATGCTTTGTCAAAGTCTACGGAAGAACTTTTAAAATTAGCCGGATCGAAACTTGACACACAAAGGCAGCTGAATATTCAGGAAATGGAAAGAAACAAGGGCCTGATAGATCAACAACTGGTACGCATGTCTGCTGAACTTGAAAGCGTTTCTGAACTTGTGCGCTGCCTTGAGAGGGACAGAGAGCAGAAATTCGGCGAGCTGACTAATCAGCTGAAGATGACTAATGAACAGAGCGTGTTGCTTATGCAGGTGACCAGTAGTTTAAGAGAGGCTCTGTCGGGGACGAAGTCAAGGGGCCAATGGGGAGAACGGATAGCTGAAGATGTTTTAAGGATTGCGGGATTTATTGAGAATATTAATTATTTAAAACAAAAGACTATTGAGAATGCCGGTTCCCGCCCTGATTTCACGTTTTTACTGCCGCGCAACCTTAAGCTGAATATGGACGTTAAATTCCCCTGGGATAATTACGTTAAGTTTTTAGAATCTGAATCGGATACGGATAAATTAAAGTACCGCGATGATTTTTTACGGGATGTAAGAGCGAAGATTAAAGAGGTCACCAGCCGCGAATATATAAATCCGGAACAGGACACCGTTGATTACGCGCTTTTATTTATCCCCAATGAGCAGGTTTATGCTTTTATTCATGAGCAGGATAGTTCAATTCTTGATACAGGCATAAAAAATAGGGTAATTTTTTGTTCACCGGTAACCCTTTATGCCGTTTTGGCCGTTATCCGCCAGGCTGTCGATAATTTTAGCTTAGAGCAGACATCGAATGAAATACTGTCATTATTGGGCATGTTTAAAAAACAATGGGTTGAATTTTTGAAGAAACTGGAATCTTTAGGTAAAAAAATCGAAGACGCGCAGAAGGACTATGAGGCACTTACGACAACCCGCCAGCGGCAGCTGGAAAAACCTTTGAATAAAATTGAGTCTTTAAGAACGCAAAAGAAATTACCGATTGCCGATTTTCCAGGCGAGGATCAATTTTCCGCTTCCGAAGAAATTAAGGAAGGTGGAAAGGAGGCGTATGAGGGTAAATGAAGATTGATATACGCATAATTCCCAATGCTGGAAAAAATAAAATATTGAAGCAGGATAACGGGTTAAAAATATATATAAATGCTCCTGCTGTTGAGGGCAAGGCCAACAAGGCTTTAATCAATATCCTGGCGGATTATTTTGATCTGCCAAAGTCGCGGATTAGCATAATAAAGGGAGAAAAATCACGTAATAAAGTAGTTGATATAACATAATGATAAGAGTAGAAAACAGTTTTCGCATATTTTCCGGTTTTAATATTATTGCCTCTTTCAGCGGCGGAGAGAAAAATTTAGGCCTTGATTATATGGAAGGCGTAAAAAACCGCAAAGAATTCCTTGATTTTTTAGGGCTAAATTATGAAAATTTAGTTTCTGCCGGGCAGGTACATGGCAAGAACATATCATTTGCCGGTATTTCGCAAAAAGGAAAAGTCATCGCGAATACGGACGCCCTTATTACTAATGTAAAAAATATAATTCTTTCCGTGTTTACCGCGGATTGCCTACCTATATTTATCTATGACAGGAAAAATAATGCGCTAGGTTTAGTGCATGCCGGATGGCGCGGCAGCCGGCAACTTATCGTGGTGGATACAATTACTCGGATGGCTAAAAATTTTAATACAAAAACCGAAGATTTATTTTGCGCGTTTGGGCCGGCGATAGGGGCATGTTGTTATCAGGTTGGCGATGAATTTAGGGATTATTTCGATGATGGGTTATCGATACGCGGCAATAAGCCCTATTTGGATTTAGCATATCTTAATAAAAAACAGCTTTTTTCTTTAGGGCTAAAGGATAAGCAGATAGAGGATGTCGGTATTTGTACTTGCTGTAACGAAGAAAATTTTTTCTCTTATCGTAGGGAAGGAAAAAATACGGGGCGAACAATGTCGGTGATGATGCTAAAATAAAAGGATTGATTATGCCTAAAGTCTTAATTGCTTATTATTCACGTTCGGGAACAACAGAAAAAATGGCTAAATTGATTGCGCGGGGCGTTTCTAAAGAGGGAATAGAGCCCGATATCAGAAAGGTGGCTGATATAAAAGCAGAGGAATTATTAAAATACGACGGCATAGTCATCGGGTCGCCGACTTATTATGGAACAATGAGTTATGAGGTAAAAAAATTATTTGATGAAAGCGTGAAATTCCATGGAAAACTTGAGGGAAAAGTGGGCGGAGCTTTTTCCTCAAGCGCCAATGTCGCCGGGGGGAATGAAACAACCATTATGGATATAATAGATGCGCTTTTAATCCATGGCTTAATTGTACAGGGAGACCCGCGAGGAGACCATTATGGGCCGGTAGCGGTAGGATCCATTGACGGGCGCGCGGAAAAAGAATGCCTGAAATTCGGAGGAAGAATAGCAAATCTGGTAAAAAAAGTAGGGGAGGAGGCTTAGTTATGTCCATCGCCAGAAGTCAGATACATGATTTGAATAATTTTTTAAATAAGATTACCATAACCTGCGGCAGCATGAAAGATATGCTTGAAACAGGCCCTTTAAGTGGCATGCCCGTTGAGAGGTTAGAAAAGATTAATACTGAGCTGATTTCCGCCTTTTCAAATATAGAACAGTCAGCTATGGATATATCCGCCATGTTATTTAAGGCTTAGGTTGCCTAAAGTAAATTGCCTAAATTGCGGCTGATTAGTATCGCCGCTTTGGCCCGATTTCTCGCGGGGACGCGTAATTTTCCCCAGCGTGGAAAATTACGCTCGGCTACTCGGCCTCGCTCTGGCCAATATGTAATCAAAGGCCAACCGTGCCCGCTCGGCCTGCGTACGCCCCGCTCAAAATCAGGCCAAGCCGGCAGATGAATTTAGGCAATTTTCAGTATACTGCCAAGGTTTAAGATAGTAAAGCTGCAGCCATGTTTTTATGGTAAAATTGTAAATGGATGTTATATGCATATAATGATTTTTGTTACCGCCAAAGATGTTGGCGAAGCAGAAAAGATCGCAAGGCACTTGCTTGATAATAAGCTTGCGGCGTGCGTAAATATTATTAACCAGGTTAAGTCTTTATTCTGGTGGGAAGGCAAGCTGGATAATGCTGCTGAGGTATTGATGATTATAAAGAGCAGAGAAGATTTATTTGATAGATTGCAAAATGCTGTTAAATCTTTGCACAGTTATGATGTGCCTGAAATAATAGCTTTGCCTATAGTCAAAGGCGATAAAGATTATCTAAATTGGATAGATAAATCCGTGCTTACTTAAAGATGGAAAATATTTTTAGTTATCTGGATAACATCTCGGTTAATTTAGCCAAAACTTTGGATCTAAATTCAGGCATAGCTTTCATTTTGGTTTTTGCCGCCGGAGTTATTGTGAGCTTTACCCCATGCATTTACCCTTTAATACCCGTAACCGTGGGATTTATTGGCGCCAGGAACTCTGGGTCTAAGCTAAAGGGTTTTCTTTTAAGCCTTGCGTATGTAGTTGGTATGGCTATTACCTATTCGTTATTGGGCGCAATTAGCGCTTTGGGAGGCAAGACCTTTGGCAGTTTTACTAATAAACCTATTATTCATTTTTTTGTAGGCAATATTTTTCTCTTAATGGGTATTTCTATGCTTGGCGTGTTCAATATTTCTCTGCCGTTTATATTTTGCCGGAGTCAAATAAAAGGAAACGGCGTTTGGTATGCTTTATTGCTGGGTGTGCTTTCCTGTTTTGTTATCAGCCCATGCACGGCGCCTGTATTAGGCGCTATTTTAGTATTTGTTGGCACAAAACAGAATATACTATATGGCATCAGCCTTTTATTTACATTTGCCTGCGGTACGGGATTCGTACTTGTTTTGGCAGGGACATTTACAGCCCTGCTTGGTTCCCTGCCTAAATCCGGGCGATGGATGGAGAGGGTAAAGAAATTTTGCGGTTTTATATTAATTCTGGCCGCAGAGTATTTTTTTATAAAAATGGGGGGATTATGAAGAAAATATTTTTATCGCTATTGTTGGTAAGTTTAGTTTTTATGAATTGTCTATGTAGTTTTGCGGATGTGATTAAGCCCAAAAATACTGAAGATGCCTGTGAATGCCCTCCTTCATTAGGTAAAGCCCCTGATTTTCAATTGAAAGATTTAGACGGAAAAGAGGTTAAATTATCGGATTTCAGAGGAAAAGGCGTAATTCTATTTTTTTGGGCTAGCTGGTGCGTAAGGTGTAAAGACCATTTACCGGAGATAAACCAGATTTACGGAATGCTTAAGGATAAAAACATCGAGCTTCTTGCCATCGATGTAGGAGAGACGGCTAAAAAAGTAAAAAGATTTATGAAGAAAAACCCGATAGATTTTCCGGTCTTGCTGGATGTCTCGCAGAGCGTATCTCAGTCATATGTGGTTGTAGGCGTGCCGACTTTTATAGTTATGGATAAAGATGGATATCTGAAATTCCAGAATCATTTCTGGCCGTATGACTATGAAAAATATTTATGTGAATAAAATGGTTGTAAAAAAATTTTAATATGTTATAATATTTTTTCCGTGTTTCAAAATTGTTAAAAATAGCTTGTTAGCTAAAAGCGAATAGCGGTCAATATGAAAGAAATCCGTATACATGCAAGGGCGGGGCAGGGGGCGATAACTACGGCAACTATTTTGGGGCAGGCCTATTTTATGAATAATAAATATGCCTATGCTTTTCCTCATTTCGGCGCAGCCCGTATGGGCGCTCCCATGAACGCGTTTGTCAGAGTTGATGATAATCCTATAAGGCTGCGCAGCCAGGTGACTAGCCCCGATTACCTTATCGTAGTTGATCCAACCCTTATGCGCGGATTTGATTGTTATACCGGTTTCAAAAGTAATGGCATTGCCGTAATTAATACCAGGGAAGGGCTTGATATTCCTAAGCCTAAGGATAATCAGAAAATTTATCTTTTGCCGGCCAATGATATCGCATTGAAAATAATCGGCAGGCCTTTGGGTAATACGGTGCTGCTGGGAGCCTATGCCGCGGCAACCGGGGAAATCGAACTTGATGGTTTAATTCAGGCGGTAGAAAAACGATTTTCGGGTAAAATAGCCCAGATGAATATCGAAGCTGCTAAGGCAGGTTACGAATATATAAAACCTAAAAAATAATCTTTTTTCATAATTTTACGGGCATCACCCGTATGGGTTTCAGAATGGAAGCGAAAAAAATATATCATAATATAGGGATAGCTAAGCCGGAATCGAGCAAAGCCAATAAAACAGGTTCATGGCGGGTTGAGGCAAAACCTAAATTTTTGCAAAAAAACTGTATTGCCTGCAAGATGTGTGTTTTTATATGTCCGGAGGGATGCATTACCGGAGAAGGTAAAAATACTTTTATTTGCGATTATGACTATTGTAAAGGATGCGGTAATTGTGCGGTAATATGCCCGAAAAAAGATATAGAGATGATTAAGGAGTAAAATAAAGTGAAGCAATTTTTAGAAGGTTCGCGCGCGGTAGCCGAGGCGGTAAAATTATGTAAACCCGGCGTAATTTCTGCTTATCCGATTACGCCCCAAACACATATCGTCGAAGACCTCGCGCAGATAATCGCGGATGGAGAATTAAAGGCTGAATTCGTTAATGTTGAAAGCGAACATTCGGCGGCATCAGTAGTTCTGGGTTCGGCTGCTTGCGGCGTGCGTTCTTTTACCGCCACCAGCTCGCAAGGCTTTCTTCTGATGATAGAAGTTTTATTCAATATAGCAGGTATGCGCATTCCTCTTGTTATGACTTGCGCCAACCGGGCTATATCAGCGCCGTTGAGCATATGGAATGATCAGCAGGATTCAATGACCGCCAGAGACAGCGGATGGATTCAGCTTTACGCGGAGAATAACCAAGAGGCAGTTGATTTTCATATTCAGGCCTACAAAATCTCCGAAAATAAAGACGTGATGCTTCCAGTCATGGTTTGCATGGACGGCTTTATTTTAACTCATGGCGCCGAAGTGGTAGATATGCCGGATGCGGCAGAGGTGGATAAATTTCTGCCGCCATTTAATCTTATAGACAAACTTGATATCAATTCTCCAAAAACATTGGGCGCTTTTGCTGATCCGAATTATTATATGGAGGCAAGATATGCCATGCAGGCGGCAAATGAAAATGCTTTAAAGGTTATCCCAAAAGTTGCTGATGAGTTTAAACAAATATTCGGCAGGCATTCCGGAGGTTTGGTGGAGGCATATAAAATAGACGATGCCGAACAGGTAATAGTCGCGATGGGTTCAATAGTGGGGACAATCAAAGAGACGGTGGATGAATTGCGCGCTCAGGGTAAAAGAGTAGGGGTATTGAAAATTATTACTTACAGGCCTTTCCCTCGGAATGAAATTATTCGCGCTTTAAAAGATGTCCCGGAGGTTGCCGTGTTGGAAAAGGCTGTTTCGTTAGGGAATACCGGGCCTTTGTATTCAGAGCTGCGCGCGGATATTTTAGGAAAAGGTAAGTGTTCGAAAATAAGCGGTTTCATCATAGGCTTAGGCGGCAGAGACATTACTAAGGAATCTATAAAAGAAGTTTTTGGTTCGCTTTCTAAAGAAGAAACCGCGTGTAAGTTTATCGGACTTAAAGAGGAATAAACCATGCCAATTGGTGTTAAAACATTATTTAGCCCGGGGCACACTGCTTGCGCCGGATGCGGCCAGGCAATAGGCGCGCGTTTAGTTCTAGATACGGCAGGCCCTAACACAATTATCGCAAATAATACCGGCTGCCTGGAAGTTTTTTCTACTAAATTTCCGGAGACGGCTTGGGGCGTACCCTGGATACATTCTCTATTTGAAAATGCGGCGGCAGTGGCATCTGGGATAGAAGCTGCTTTGAAATATCTCGGCATAAAGGATAAGATAAATGTTATTGCTCAGGCTGGTGATGGCGGGACGGCCGATATCGGCTTGCAAGCGCTTTCAGGAATGTTGGAACGCGGACACGATATTCTTTATGTTTGTTATGATAATGAAGCTTATATGAATACAGGCATACAGCGCAGCGGACTGACCCCTTTTGAGTCTAATACCACAACCAGCCCGCCCGGCAAAGAATCTTTAGGGAATCCTCGTCCTAAGAAACCGATGCCGGAGATTGCCGCGGCTCACGGCATCCCTTATGTCGCGACGGCGTCAGTGGGCTATCCGCAGGATTTGCAGAAAAAAGTTAAAAAAGCTTTAAGTATAAAGGGCCCTAAATATTTACAGGTCCATGTGCCTTGCCCTTTAGGCTGGAGGCATCTGTCTAATCTTACTTTTGATATTGCTAAGCTTGCGGTTGAATGCGGGCTTTATCCGCTGGTAGAAATAGAAAACGGAAAACTTTCTCAAGTGCGCAAACTTGTTAAGATTAAGCCTGTGGAGGAATATTTGAAGCCGCAGGGGCGGTTTAAACATATTATGAGCTTGCCGGAACAGATAAAAGCAGTACAGCAAATAGCCGATAATAATATTGAGCACTACGGCTTGAAAAGTTAGAGGAGGGGATTAATAATGGCAAAGGTTACAGTTGATGCCTCGACATGTGTCGGGTGCGGGCTTTGTGAGCAGAATTGCCCGGATGTATTTGAGGTAAAAGATGACGGCATAGCATATGTTAAAGCAAATGAATGTTCATCTTGTGATTTAAAAGAAGTGGCAAGCCAATGCCCGGTGGAGGCGATAAAAGTAGAGTAGTAATTTTGGCTTTAGTTGACGTAGCTTGTTAGATTGGATTTGATTTTTAAATTTTGGAGGAACTTAAAAAATTCCTCCATTTTTTTATCTGTGATCAGCTTATCTCTAAAATCATCTTTTTCCTTTTCAAATTTTTCTTTATTTATTTCCACCCGCTGAATGACAGCTAAGATTATATAGAAAGCTTTTGGGGTTTTTATTATCCGGCTGATTTCTTGCGCTTTTAGATTAAAGGCAGCTTCAGAGAATTCTTCCGATATGCCGATATCTTCAATATAAGAATCCCTTTTGAAAAGCGGGGTTTCCTTGCTTTTAAGGTTCATTTCTTTGGCTAATTTATCTATATTGCTGTTTTTCTCATTTGTTTTAGCGATAAATTCCTCTGCCTTTTTCTCTGCTATAAAACGCATTTTTTCCTGCTTCAAAATATTTTTTATTTCTTCTTTTATTTCACTAAACTCCGGGATATAAGCTTCTTTTTTTTCTGCTAGGGCTAAAATATAAATCCCGCGGGCCGTATCGACAGGCGCGCTTATTTCTTTTGGGCCCAAATTAAAAGCTATTTTATTAAATTCTTCCGACCAGCCGATTTGGGGCACCGGCTGATTTGGCGCAAAGAAACCCGTTTCTCTTAAGGACATGTGTTCGCTTTGGCTGATTTTTTGAAAATCACCCGCATTGTTGATTTTTTTCCTTATTTCAAGAAGTTGATTTTTAGCTTTTGTTTTTTCTTCTTCCTGGGCGCCTTCGGCATAATCAAATCCGGCATATTGTATATTTACGATTATCGGGCGCATGAAATTATTTTTATTTGCGTCGAAGTATGCTGCTAGTTCTTCCTCACCTATCGCAATTTCATTTATGTGTGATTCCGGTTCGAAGGCTAGATACTTAACCATTATTTCTTCGTTTTTTTTCCGGTATTCTTCTTCCAGGCCTTGATCGTCTATAGTAATGCCGTCTGTTATCTGCTGGTATAGTTTGCTTATTTTGAGGCTGTCGCGTACGGTTTCTTCGAAGACGCGTTTCGGCGTGCGTAAATATCCCAGCACAATATTATCATAGACCCCCTGGTTAAACCTCCCGTCTTTTTCAAATAGAGGGGTTGATTGTATGGCAGATATTATCTCCGGGTCAGCGACTTTTATTTTTCGTCTTTTAGCTTCATAAAGCAGGATTAATCTTTCCCATGCCTGCTGTGTCAGGTTAAGATATTTTTCTATAGAAGAAAGCTTTTCTCCATATTGCAATACAGCCTGATTTTTTACGGCGATAAGCGAATCTTCATATTGCGCTAAGCTTATTTTTCTACCGAATATTCTTCCTGCGGAATCTGTATCTTTATTCTGGCGCATCATGCTCGCCGAACCCCATAATATAAAAGCGGGGATGATAATTATAGCTAACCCCCACAGTATTTTTTTTGCGGTTTTCCTTTGGCGCAATTGTTTAAGCATTTTTTCTCCGTTTTTTATAGATGGCGTTGTTTATTATATTTTATGCATAATATGATACATGAAATAAGCCCGGTGTCAACCATCCGCATATATTTTTCTTTACAAAGCATAATCTTGACTGTATAATAAATTCTCCCTCTTACGTTAACAAAGACATGCTCCGCTGCATAAACATTGAAAAATTATCGTAGAGAATTTTTCAATATTCCGCGGAGTTAATTCGCCCATACAACTTACGTTCGCTTCGTTCCGTAAGTTGTGGGCCCATTAAAATGAATAAGCTTAAATTAGGTATTCCAAAAGGAAGTCTTCAGGCGGCGACTATTGCCATGCTAAAAAAGGCTGGTTTTGAAATTAAAATCAGCGAGCGTTCATATTCTCCTTCTATAGATGATAGCGAGATAGAGCCTTTCTTAATCAGGGCCCAGGAGATTTCCCGCTATGTAGAAAATGGAGTTTTGGATTGCGGCATTACAGGCAATGACTGGATATTGGAGAATAAATCAAAAATTTTGCGCGTCGCCGACCTAGCTTATGCTAAGCAAACGGTTAGTCCTGTAAGATGGGTTTTGGCTGTTCCCGAAGAATCCCGGATAAAAAATGCAAAAAGCCTCTCCGGCAAAAGTATAGCTACTGAATTAGTAGGCGTAACCAAACAATATTTAAAAAAACACAAGATTAATGCTAGAGTTGAATTTAGCTGGGGCGCTACTGAGGTAAAAGTCAAGGCGGGATTGGTTGATGCCATAGTTGAGCTTACAGAGACCGGTTCGTCATTGCGGGCTAATAATCTGCGCATAGTCGATACAGTATGTTTTTCTACCACACAGTTTATTGCCAATAAATCTTCTCATAAAGACAGCTGGAAAAAAACGAAAATAGACCAGATCCGCCTGCTTTTATCCGGCGCTATAGGCGCTGAAGGTAAAGTTGGCCTTAAGATGAATGTGGCAAAAAATAATGTAAGGCGGATAATCTCTTTATTGCCGGCGCTTAAAAATCCTACAGTCTCTTCGCTAAGCAGAGGTGACTGGTATGCGATAGAAACAGTGGTTGAAGAAAAGATTGTAAGGTCTTTGATTCCAAGGTTAACTAATGCCGGGGCAAAGGGCATTATTGAATATCCGCTGAATAAAGTAATATCTTAAAAGTAACCAGAAGCCATGATCCAGGATCCAGTATTTTTTCTGGCAGCTGGTTTATGGCTGTTGGTTTCTCTAAAAGTGAGGGTTAAATGCCTTGCGGTAGGAAGCGTAAAAGAAGAAAAATAGCGACTCATAAAAGAAAAAAAATGCGGCGCAAGCTTCGCCATCTCAAGAAGAGAGATTGGTAATAAAAATCGCTAAGTTTATTTCAGCTTAGTGTCTGCCATGCCATTTTTTCATAGAAAAATAACCGTAAGTTATAAGATCGCGCTTATAGCTGGATTTGTTTTTCTCTATTCCAGCTGTATTTTAGCCGCGCCCAGAGACAGAAATAAGAATAGTTATCAACACTATTTAAAGGCCGCGTTATTGGATAGGCTTGGCAGCGTGGAATCCGCTATCGAACAATATGAAGAAGCGGCTAAGCTTGATAAGGACTCGGCAACAATCCATTTTAATCTGGGTGCCGATTATGCAAGGATCAATGATTTGGATAGGGCCAAAGAAGAGCTGGAATTGGCTCTTGAGCTGGAGCCCGAAAACCTGTCAGCGCGTTTTCTCCTGGCTTTAGTTTATTCTTCGTTAAAAGAAGAGGATGCCGCGTTAAAGCAGTACACCTTAATATTAGAAAAACAGTCTGAATCTGATCCGGATAATACCAATATAATTATTGCGCTTGCGCAATTATATTACCAGCAAAATGATATCGGCAAGGCTGTCTCTCAATATCGGCATTTGATTAGTATCTCGCCGGATATGCATGAGGCCTACTTATTTTTAGGAATATTGTTAAGCGAATCGGGAGATAATGAAGCGGCTATAGCTAATATTAAAAAATCTTTAGAGCTTAATCCGGATAATCCGGATGCTCAGAATTCTCTTGCTTATTTTTATGCCGAAAAAGGAGAGAATTTGGAAGAAGCTTTGAATTTGGCCAACAAGGCTTTAAAAAAAGACGCCGATAACGGAGCCTATATAGATACCCTTGGCTGGATTTATTTTAAACAGGGCCTCTTGGATAAAGCCATGGAGAAGCTTGAGAGGGCTGTTATGATATTGGAAGATCCCGTAATATATGAGCATTTAGGAGATGTCTATTCTGCCAAAGGCCTTTATGAAAAAGCATTGGATATATGGAAGAAGGCTTTATATGTGGATCCAGCAAGAAAAAGCATAGAAGGAAAAATTGATGCCTTACAGCGAAAAGGAAATTAAAGAGCTGGAAAAAACAGCAAAGCATATCCGTTATCAGATAGTGCAAATGATTTCCTGCGCAGGCAGCGGACACCCCGGGGGGAGCCTGTCCGCTACCGATTTGATAACAGCTCTTTTTTTTAAAGTGCTTAGGTTTGATAGTAAGAATATCGATTGGCCCGACAGGGACAGGTTCCATATGTCTAAGGGGCATTGCTGTCCGCTATGGTATGCGGTATTGGCTGAAGCGGGATATTTTCCAAAGGGTGAATTAAAGACATTGCGTAAATTTGGCAGCTGCCTGCAAGGCCATCCGGATAAACGTACCAGGGGCATCGAGGTGCCTTCCGGTTCATTGGGGCAGGGATTGTCCGTAGCTTTAGGCATGAGCTTGGCAGCCAAGATAGACAAGAAAGATTATCGCGTATATTGTCTGTTGGGTGATGGCGAGATACAGGAAGGTAACATCTGGGAGGCGGCAATGGCCGCGGCTCATTATAAGCGTAATAATATCTGCGCCATTTTAGACTATAATGGTTTTCAGATTGACGGCGGGATTAAAGATGTCATGTCCCTTGAGCCTTTGATTGAAAAATGGAACGCTTTCGGATGGCATACGTTAGCTATTGACGGCCACGATATGCGGCAGATCCTGAATGCCTACAATGAGGCAAAGAACGTAAAAGATAAACCGACAATAATCATAGCAAAAACCATAAAAGGCAAAGGCGTATCTTTTATGGAAAATGTAGTTGATTTTCACGGCAGGGCTCCCACAAAGGAAGAAACAGAAATAGCATTAAGAGAATTAAGCTAAATTAAAAAATTCTATTTAGATTATGGCTGAACTATTATATCAACGTGATGTATACGGCAAGACTTTAGTCGAGATAGGTAAGGCTTATCCGGAAGTAGTGGTTTTGGATGCTGATTTATCCAGTTCAACCCGCACAAAAATATTCGCGCAAGCTTATCCGGACAGGTTTTTCAATTTTGGCGTAGCCGAACAAAATATGATGGCTACCGCGGCAGGGTTGGCAAGTTGCAATAAAATAGTATTCGCTTCAACCTTTGCCGTTTTTGCCACCGGCAGGGCATGGGACCAGATAAGGACCTCTCTTGCATATCCGGAATTTAACGTTAAGATAGTGGCCACTCATAGCGGCGTTACGGTTGGCCCGGACGGCGCGACCCACCAAGCGTTGGAAGATATAGCGCTGATGCGTGTTTTACCGAATATGACAGTAGTCGTGCCTTGTGATGGGCCTCAGACGCGCGATGCGGTATTAGCCAGCGTTAAGAACCCGGGGCCGTTTTATATCCGCTTAGGCAGGGCTAAAGTTCCGACAATAGAAGGAAAAGGCGAGTTTAAATTGGGTAAAGCCGACATCTTATCGGAAGGCGGCGATATAACTATAATAGCTTGCGGGTCTATGGTGCAGATAGCCTACGAGGCGATACATTCTCCGGAATTAAAAAACATATCCTGCCGCCTTATAAATATGCATACAGTGAAGCCGATAGATTCCCAGGCAATAATAAAAGCTGCGAAAGAAACAAAAGCCATAGTCGTAGCAGAGGAGCATTCTGTTAATGGCGGCCTTGCTTCAGCGGTTGATGAGGTGGTCGCAGAAAACAATCCTACCTATGTATTAAGATTAGGCGTTAAGAATAAGTTTGGCCAGTCCGGTGAGCCGCATGAATTACTTCAAGAATATAATTTAAGCACTCCCGATGTTATCGCCACAGTTAAGAAAGCCTATCGTTTTGCAAAGGCCAAGTAGATCCGATGGTTCAATTATCTTTCTGCCTCTGATGCTTCTTCCTTTTTCCATTTTTTCCTTTTATGATCAGTAAAATCTTACTTAAAAGCCCGGCCAAGATAAACCTCTGCCTTCAGGTATTAAGCAGGAGGCCGGACGGTTATCATAATATTAAAACTATTTTTGAAAGAATAAATTTGTACGATGAATTAGAGATTAGGAACATTAAGCATGATAAAATAAAGGTTTCTTGTGATAACCCGGCTATCCCGGGCGGTGAAAATAATATTGTTTTTATTACGGCTAAACTGCTAAAAGACGATTTTAATATCCGCTCAGGCGTAAGTATCCATATAAAAAAACGTATTCCGCATGCTGCCGGGTTAGGGGGTGGTTCAAGTAACGCGGCATCTGTTCTTCTGGGACTAAACAGATTGTGGGATATAAGGTTAGGTAAACGGGAACTTATTAAATATGCCAAAAGAATAGGCGCGGATGTAAGTTTTTTTATAGAGAATAGCCCCTTTGCTCTTGGAACGCAAAGAGGGGATAAAATTTCTTCTTTAGGCATAAAAAGGACGTTTTGGCATGTTTTAGCAGTGCCTGAATTACATGTTTCAACGCCGCTAATATATAAAAGTTTCGCTAAGTATTTAAGATTGACAAAACCCCCTTTTAATACTAAAATAATACTTCGTGCTTTGAATAGCGGCGGCCCGGATGAAATCAGGCCGTTTATATTCAACGATCTATCGCTTGTCAGCGCTAGGCGGTATAAAATAATCGCTAAAATTATTGAAAGCCTGAAAAATTATGGCTTGATTTCAGGCATGTCTGGCAGCGGGCCGTCTGTTTTTGGGTTATCGGAAACTAAAAAGCATGCAGAGCGCGCGGCGCGTAACTTATCCAGATTTAAGAAGTTAAGGATTTTTGTGGCAAAAACTTGTTGAGCCGGATTAGGTAACAAGGAGGCATCGTATGGAGATAACAGAGGTAAGGGTTTTTCTGCGTAACGATGAGGACAAAAAATTAAAAGCTTATACAACGGTCACTTTTGATAATGTGTTTGTTGTTCGTAATATAAAAGTAATCGAGGGTAACAATGGTTTATTTATTGCTATGCCTTCGCGAAAAATCAAGCAATCATGCCCAAGGTGTAATTTTAAAAATGAATTGCGGAGTAAATTCTGTAATCAATGCGGGGGGCAGTTGCCTGTGAACGCCAAGCCTAACGCTGATGATGATAAGCAGGCAGAGCACCGGGATACCGCTCATCCTATTACTCAGGAGTTTAGGGAGCAGCTTCAAAGAAAAATTTTAGAGGCGTACGGCAAAGAAAAGACAGGTGCAAGCGGAAATTTAGGCCTGCATAATGTTGCTTAATTATACAATAGCTTGAATGCTCAACCGCATGACTTATTCCTGTTTCATCCCTGGTGAAAAATAAAAATTATAAAAGTATAGTAAAAACTTATGCCTCGGACAGCAAATTCTTGCCTTATTTTAAGGGGTATAATGTTTTTAGTGCCCAGGCAAGCAGTTTTTATTAAATTATCTTGGGATGTCGTCTAATGGTAGGACACGAGAATTTGGGTCTCGCTATTCTGGTTCGAGTCCAGGCGTCCCAGTTTGATTTTGCCTTTGGCAAAATCAAACAGAGCGATTGAGCAATAGAAAATGGAACAATAGAGCTAATGCTCAATTGCGGTCTAATGTTCTATTGTTCAAAAGCCGATGCATGGCTTTCATGCTTGAAAATCTAGAAGTATATAAGAAGGCAATCACTTTTGCTGATGAGATTAGTGATTTAACAGAGAAGTTCTGAAAGTTATGTTTAATAAAAAAAATAATTTAGCTGTATTGATATTGGCGGCTGGAAAAGGAACGCGCATGAAATCGCGCGTTACCAAGGTCCTTCATGAATTACGGGGAGCGCCCTTGCTTTCTTATCCTATAGGCCTGGCTGTTTCTTTGGGGGCCAAGGAAATTATTGTCGTAGCCGGTAAAAACAAAAAGGCGATAATAAATTTTGTCAGCAGCCGTTATGAGCAGAAAAATATAAAGGTTATCGAACAGAGAAAGCTTTTAGGGACAGCGGATGCCGTTTCTTCATCTATGGTTAGGCTAGGCCGCGGGATTTCCGATCTGCTGGTGCTTTACGGGGATCAGCCGTTATTATCGCTAAAAACAGCCTTAAGCCTGCTCGCTGCGCATTACCGTAATAGGAGTGTTTGTACTTTGCTTACCGCGAAAATTGAAGATGCTGCCGGTTACGGCAGGATTATAAGAAACCCGGAAGGAAATATTATCAAAATTTGCGAAGACGCGGATTTATCTTTTCAGGATGCCGGGATCAACGAGGTTAACGCCGGCAGCTGTATTTTTAAAAAAGATGAATTGGCAAAGGCTTTAAAACTCATCAGGCCCGACAATAAGAAAAAAGAATATTATCTGACAGAAGCGATAGGGCTATTGGCAGAGGCAGGAAAAAATATAAGTTCTGTTTATCCTAAAGAGCAATATGAAGTATTGGGCATTAATTCCCGTTACGATTTGATGAATCTGGAGAACATCCTTAATAAAGAAGCCATAAAAAGATTACTCGATAAAGGCGTTACTATTTTAAGCCCGGAGACGACGTTTATTGACTATAATGTTAAGATTGGCAGGGATACGCTGATTAAGCCGTTTGTGTATATAGGCGGCAATGTATCCATAGGCAAAAACTGTGTTGTAGGTCCGTTTTGCCACATAAGAGGCGGCAGTAAAATTAACGATAATTCCGTAGTAGGCAGCTTTGCTGAAGTGAACCGTTCTTTTATCGGCAAGAATTGCCGCATTAAGCACTTTTCTTATCTGGGAGATGCCCGTTTGGGCAGAGATGTTAATATCGGCGCAGGCACTGTAACGGCTAATTTTGACGGTAAAAATAAAAATATTACAAAGATTGGCGATAAGGCGTTTATCGGCTCGGACAGCATCTTGATTGCTCCCGTAAAAGTTGGTAAATCCTCTGTTACCGGAGCAGGGAGCGTTATTACAAAAGGAAAAGATATTCCGGATAAAGCGATTGCTTTGGGCGTCCCGGCCAAGATCTATGCTAAATAACAGGAGAAAAGATGGATAAACTTATGGTTGTCAGCGGCAATGCGAATCCTAAACTTGCCAAGGAAATCTGTGCCTGCCTGCGGGTAAAACTTGGCGATGTCCTGGTAGGCAGGTTTAGTGAAGGCGAAATAAGAATTAAAGTTAACGAAGATGTCAGAGGTAAAGACGTATTTGTAATACAGCCGACATGCCCTCCGGTTAATGATAACTTAATGGAATTGCTTATCCTGCTTGATGCTTTGCGAAGGGCATCAGCCAAGAGGATTACGGCGGTTATACCTTACTATGGTTATGCGCGCCAGGACAGAAAAGACCAGCCGCGTGTTCCCATAACAGCAAAGCTCGTAGCTAATCTATTGGATAACGCCGGGGCGGATAGGGTGCTTACCATGGATTTACACGCAGGCCAAATCCAGGGTTTTTTTGATATACCGGTAGACCATCTTTTTGCTATAAATGTTTTTGTAGAATATATTGAAAGAATGAAATTTGATAATCTGGTTGTTGTGTCTCCGGATGTGGGCGGCATCAAGATGGCCAGGGCTTATGCGAAAAGGCTTTCGGCCGCTTTAGCGATAGTAGACAAACGCCGTATTTCTCCGGAAAAGGCCGAGGTGATGAATATACTTGGCGAAGTTAAAGACAGAGATGCCCTGATTGTCGATGATTTGGCCGCAACCGGCGGCTCATTAGTTGAAGCCGCATCAGCGATCAAAAAGGCAGGGGCAAAGAATATATACGCGGCTATTAGTCACGGAGTATTATCCGGCAATGCTAATGAAAATATAGCGCAATCTGTAATAAAGGAACTCTTTATAACGGATACTATACCCTTTAAGCCGGCTGAATCCAATAAAAAGATAAAAGTGCTTTCCGTGGCCGGTCTTTTGGCGGAAGCGATAAGACGCATACGCAAGGAAGAATCTGTAAGTTCATTGTTTGATGGGATAACGCAGTAAATAGGCCAAGGATTAAAAATTAAAGAAAAACAAAAAAATACTGAGGATTTGTATTTTTAAAGGGAGTAGAAAAAAATGGAAGAAATTATTCTTATGGTGGGTAAAAGAACTGAAATCGGCACTAAAGAAGCAAATCAGCTTAGGAAATCAGGATTTATCCCCGGAGTAGTTTACGGGGAGGCAAAATCAGAAGCAATAAAGATTTCCAGGTCTATATTGCTTAAATTCTTGCATGAACATAAAGGTGAAAACTTGATAATAAATTTAAAAATTGATGAGGGGGATGCCAAGAAAGCAAAAAGCAGTACGGTGATGATTAAAGAAATACAGCTTGACCCGGTCAGCGATGAAATAATACACATCGATTTTAATAGGATATCCATGACTAAAGCCATAACGGTTAAGGTTCCTGTTGAAGCCAAGGGCGAATCTATAGGCGTAAAAGCTGATGGCGGAGCGCTGGAACATATTTTATGGGAACTTGAAATAGAATGCTTACCTAAAGATATACCTAATTCTATAACTATAGATGTAAGCCAGCTAAAGATCGGCGATGCAATACACATAAAGGATATCAAATTTCCTGAAGGCCTTAAAGTTAAGCATGAGCTAAACGCTATTGTTTTATCTATTGCTCCTCCTGCGAGAGAAGAGGTTCCCGCCGCCGGGGCAGAGGTACTTGCCGGAGAAGGCGAGGCTGAGCCGGAAGTAATTAAAGAGAAAAAGAAAGAGGAGGCGGCTAAAGAGCCTAAGGAAGCGGTAAAGGAACCTAAAGAAACAAAGGAAAGCAAATAATTCGCACTTATCCGCCTACGGCGGATGTGCTTATTTCCCGATGGCTAAACACTGCGTAGATTTCTTACGAAATCTACTTGTAGCCATCGGAATAATTCGCGCCTATCCGCCTACGACGGATGCGCTCATTTCCCTCGCCTATACGCTTGTAAATTTCTGGTGAAATTTACTGCCCAGGCTTCGGGATTAATTCGGCCATACAACTTACGTCGGCTTCGCCTCCGTAAGTTGTGGCCTCATTATATGAAGCTAATAGTTGGCTTGGGCAACCCGGGTTATAAATATGAAAATAGCTGGCATAACTTGGGCAGGAAGGTAGTTAAGTGCTTAGCCAGAGATTTAAAATGTTCTTTTAAAAGAGTAGAAAACTTAGAGAGTTTTATTGCAAAAACAGAATATAAAGGAGAAAAAGTTTTGTTGGCATTACCGGACAGATTTATGAATTTATCCGGCAGGGCCGTTAGAATTATAAGTGAGAAAAAAAATATTCAGCTCTGCGATATGCTTATAGTTTTTGATGATATAGATATCAATTTTGGCGCCATAAAGATTAAGCATGGTGGTGCGAGCGCAGGCCACAGAGGCGTCGAATCCATTATAGAAAGGTTGGGTTCGTCCTGCTTTAGCCGCCTGCGGATAGGAATAAAGACTCAAAAATCCGGGGATAAAAAAGCCTTGTTGAGTGATTACGTATTATCTAATCTTGACTCTCAGGAGAGGGATAAATTCAAAGATATATCCGGGAATTCAATCGAGTGTATAAAAATCTGGATTACCGGCGGAGTTAAAAAAGCGATGAATGATTTTAATAAAAAAATTCACTAATTTGGATTAGTATGAGAGGAGTAAGCATGTTAAGAAAATATGAAGCTATGTTTATTTTAAAGCCGGATTTGGATGAACAAAAAGTCAACAGCTTATCCAAGCAGATAACCGAGACGATTGTTAAAGCGGAAGGGAAAGTTGGCGCCAGTGAGGTTTGGTCTGGAAAGCGTAAATTTTGCTTCCCCATTAAAAAATTCAGCGAAGGCATGTATTATCGTGTTGATTTTGTCATAGAATCCAGCAGGATTGATTCTTTGAAGCAAGGTTATAAGCTCAACGAAGATATACTGAGGTTAATGATAAATAGCTTAGAGAAATAGTGCCGGAGTATTGAATTTTTCAAAATTAGGTTTGAAAAGTCAGGAAGGAGAATTAATGGCTAGTTTGAACAGGATATTTTTAATTGGGAATTTAACTAAAGACCCTGAATTGCGCTATACGCCTTCGGGTATCGCGGTTGCCAATTTACGCATTGCCGTAAACAGGCGTTTTCGCGATAAGAATGGCGAGCAAAAAGAAGAGACCTGTTTTATTACTGTTGTCGTCTGGGATAAGCAGGCCGAGGCCTGTAATCAATATTTAAGAAAAGGCAGTGCTGTCTTTACGGAAGGCAGGTTGCAGTCGCGTTCTTGGGATGCTCCGGACGGTACAAAGAGAAATACAATAGAAGTAAGGGCTGATCGCGTGCAATTTCTGGCAACACAACGGCAGGCATCTGAGAAGCCGGCAGGCAGCGGAAACGTTTCAGCGGAAGAACCCCGGGTTGGTTATGAAAGCCGCAATGAGGAAGATTCAAGCGATGATACTTCCTGGGCGGGCAATGAGGAATAATATTGATAATATTCCGGCAGAAAGATATTTTTAATTACCGCGCCATTATGGGCGTAGTGGATATACGGATGCCGGAGGGAGGTAAATGACGAAATGATTAAAAGATCGAAACCCAGAGAACACCTAGGAATTGTGGTTAAAAAACACTGCAGGTTTTGCAGGGATGGCGGAGTGAATTTTGATTACAAGGAATCAAAGCGCCTGGAGAAGTTTTTAAACGAAAGAGGGAAAATTTTGTCCCCGCGTATAACCGGTAATTGTGCCAAACATCAGAGGAAGATAACAGTTTTGATAAAACGCGCGAGATTTTTGGCTTTACTGCCGTATGTTAAATAATATATTAAAAGCTTTCCGGGTAGTAGAATAAAACGGATTGTTTTGAGATAGAAAAGTCAGGAGGTAAGCAAATCGTGAAGGTAATATTACAGCAGGATGTTAATAAACTAGGGAAAAAAGGGGCAATGGTTAAGGTTAAAGACGGATTTGCGCGTAATTTTTTACTGCCGAAAGGGATTGCCCTTACCGCGACCCAGGAAAATTTAAAAAAAGTAGAAAGAAATTTAGCGAATCAGGCTCAGCGCATAACTGAAGAGAAGGGCAAAGCTCAGGAATTGGCAGATAAGCTTTCGGCGATTTCCTGCACAATATCCGTAGACGCGCATGAAGAAGACAAGATATATGGCAGCGTTACGGCTGCGCATATCCTATCTGCGCTTGAAGCAGAAGGAATAATATTAGATAAAAAACAAGTTCTTCTGAAAGATCCGATTAAATCCCTGGGTATATATGATGTGGAGTTAAGGCTCCATCCGGAAGTTAAGGTAAAATTGAAGGTTTGGGTAGTAAAGAAGTAACAAGAAGCCAGCAACCAGAAGCGGTTTCTGCCGCGCGAAGAGAGATAAAATGTCCGATCCGATTCTAGATAAAATTCCGCCTCAGAATATCGAAGCGGAAATGGCTGTCCTTGGCTCTATGCTTCTTGAAGAAGACGCGATACATGACGCAATCGAAGTTTTAGATGAAAGCCATTTCTATAAAGATATTCACCGTAAAATTTTTTCCTGCGTTGTTAACTTATCTAAGCAGAATAAGCCCGTAGATTTGATTACGCTTACCGCGGAATTAAAAAGTATAAATTCGCTGGATGATATCGGCGGAGCAAGCTATTTGACTTCTCTGGTAAATGCCGTGCCTACGGCCGCCAACGTAAAAAATTACGCGCGCATAGTTAAAGAAAAAAGCGTATTACGGCTTTTAATAAACAAATCAACGCAGATAATTACTGATAGTTATAATGCCGATAGCAATGTTGATGAATTACTGGATAAAGCAGAAAGCGTAATTTTTGAAATTTCCGATAAGCGCGTGGAGGGAAGTTTTCTGCCGATACATGAATTGGTGAACGATGCGGTAGAGCGCATTGATAAGCTTTACCAGAATAAATCGCAGGTTACGGGTTTGCCTTCAGGGTTTGTAGATTTCGATAGAAAAACAGCGGGATTTCAATCCTCCGATTTGATTATTATCGCCGGCAGGCCTTCTATGGGCAAGAGCGCTTTTTCTCTTTGTATTGCTAACTATATCGGGGTGATGGAAAAAATACCCGTTGCTTTTTTTAGCCTCGAAATGTCCAAGGAGCAGCTTGTGCAGCGGCTATTGTGTCTGCATGCCAGGGTAGACGCGCATAGCGTCAGAACAGGTTTTCTTTCTACATCAGATTGGCCAAAGATTACTGCCGCAGCAGGCAAACTTTCAGAATCGGCAATCTTTATTGACGATACCCCGGCGATATCGATATTAGAGTTGCGCGCCAAGGCCCGCCGGCTTAAATCGCAATATGGCATAAAATTGATAATCGTAGATTACCTTCAGCTTATGCGTAGTTCGATCAAATCACAGGAGTCAAGACAGCAGGAGATTTCTGAGATATCGCGTTCGCTGAAAGCCCTGGCCCGCGAATTGGATGTGGCCCTTATTGCCATAAGCCAGCTTTCGCGTGCAGTAGAGTCGCGCATTGACCATAAGCCGCAGCTTTCGGACTTAAGAGAGTCGGGAGCCATTGAGCAGGATGCGGATGTGGTTGTTTTTCTGTTTCGCGAGGAATATTATAATCCTACGGAATCCAATAAGGGGCTGGCTGATGTTATAATCTCCAAGCAGAGAAACGGCCCGGTGGGGACGATTAAGCTCACTTTTCTAAAAGAATATACAAAATTCGAGGATTCTGCGCGTGTATTTGAATGAGGCGGCGCGTTGCAGTATTTTGGCCTCGTTAAATTATTTGACTAATTTAAAATATTTATTTATAATAGTTTAATTATGAAAAAACTACAAAAAGCATTGCGGTTTTTAGGGATCTGTTTATTTTTTGGCGGGTTTATCTGCCTTATTTTTTCTTCTTATTCTATTGCCGAAGATAAGGGCGGGGAAGATTTGTCCTCTACGGAGGAGGCGGATTTAGACGCGGCAGAGAAGAAGATAACCGTATTGGATATAGAAGGCAATGAAGGCATCAGCTCAAGCGTCATCTTATCCAAAATAAAAACCCGTGTAGGCCAGCCATATTCGGTAAATATAGCCAGAGATGATATAAAACGGCTTTATGAATTAGGCTACTTCAGCGATATAAAAATTATTCTTGAAGATTATCAGGATGGCATAAAAGTTGTATTTTCTTTGAAAAAAAAGCCGATTGTCGCTACTATTGCCTTTAAGGGCGTAAAATCAATGAATAGGGAGAAAATCCGTAAGGTGACCAATACCCAGGCCGGGCAATACCTGGATTATGTCAAATTAAATCAAGATGTCAAAGAAATACAAACCTTATACGAGAAGAGGGGATTTTCTAATGCCGCGGTGGAATATAAAGTTAATTTAGACAGCCAACAGGAAAAAGCGGATATTGATTTCATTATCGAGGAAGGTAAAAGGGTAAAAATAAAAAGGATTACGCTTTTTGGGGTCAATAGCTTTAAAGATAAAAGAATACTTAAATTAATGAAGACTAAAAAGAAAGGCTGGTTTAGGGCCGGTTTACTTAAGGAAGACGACCTGGAAGAAGATCTAGAAAGAATATTATCATTTTACAGGGCTAATGGCTTTGCTGATGTTAAAGCCGAAAAAGAAGTTGAGCGCACAAGAAATTATATATATATTACAATTACCGTAGAAGAAGGAAAGCAGTATCATGTAGGCAGCCTTGCTCTTGAAGGCAATAATATTATTGCCTCAAGCGATATCCATGACAAGCTATTATTGGTGGGAGGGGAGATTTATACAGAAGATAAATTACGCGATGATGCGGCGGCTATCCAGACCCTTTATTTCGAAAAAGGTTATATTTTTGCCAGGGTTGATTTTAGCACTTCCCTAAATCCTGATGAGGGGTTAGTAGATATTACATACAGTGTTATTGAAAATGAAGTGGCTTATGTCAGGCGTGTAAATGTGCGCGGCAATATAAAAACTAAAGATAAAGTCATCAGGAGGGAATTGCGTATTAATCCCGGAGAGCAGTTTGACGGCAAGAAGCTTAAAAGAAGCAGGGAAAGATTGTATAACCTTGGTTTTTTTGAAGAAGTCGGCTTTGATATGTTAGATACAGATAATCCCAATACGAAAGATTTGGTAGTTGAAGTAAAAGAGGCAAAGACGGGGGAATTTAGTTTTGGCGGAGGCTATAGCTCTGTGGATCAATTCATAGGATTTTTTGAAATAGCCCAGAGAAATTTTGATTTTAAGAATTTCAAAACTTTTACTGGCGCGGGGCAGGATTTAAGGCTTAAAGCCCAGTTAGGCTCTATATCGAATAGCTTTGAGCTTAGTTTTACCGAGCCTTGGATTTTTGACTATCCTTTGTCATTTGGATTTGACGCTTACAGGACAGATCGTGAGAGGGAAAGCGATGTTGGTTATGGTTTTGATGAGGATAGAAGCGGGGGGGATATAAGGCTGGCTAAAGAATTCGGTGAATTTATCAAAAGCGGCTTAACTTACCGCATAGAAAATGTAAAGATAAGCAATATCCCTTCCGATGCAACTAGTGATTTAAAAAATGAAGAAGGAGAAAATTTAATAAGTAGTTTGGGTTTTAGCCTGGTACGCGATGACCGCGATAATATTTTTAGCCCGACCAGAGGCACTGTTTTGGGCGGATCAATAGAAGTGGCAGGCGGGCCTTTTGGCGGAGACAAGGATTTTTATAGGGTTATCGGCCGGGGAGTCTATGATATGCCGGTTTTCAAGATCGGGAAAACAAAGCGTGCTGAAGAGGCAAAATATTCGGTCCTGGAGTTCCGCCTGCGCACCGGGATAGTAGATGAATTTGATGATTCAGAGAGTGTTCCGATATATGAAAGATTTTATCTAGGCGGTTCAAACAGCGTAAGGGGTTATAATGAGCGTAAAATCGGCCCCCTGGATTCTGTAACGGAAGACCCATTGGGCGGAGAGGCCATGGTTTTGGCTAACATTGAATATGTCCATCCTATAGTTGATTTTATTAAAGGGGCCGTATTTTACGATGTCGGAAATGTATGGGCGGATTCGAAGGATCTGGGTAATGGTGGATTTAAAGCCGGTATAGGTTTGGGCGTACGTATTAAGACGCCGATAGGCCCGATAAAACTGGATTATGGTTTTCCTCTTAATGAAGAACCGGGAGAAGATACGAAGACCGGTAAATTCCATTTTAGCGTAAGCCGCGGATTTTAAGTAAGGAGTAGAAGATAACCAAGAAACATCCTGCGTTTTTAAGGCAGCCGGCGCTTAAGGGAATCGCGCCGCTGTGCACTTGTGGGCAATTGCGTAGGTGTTCACTAATTGTGAAGGAGCAAGAGATGAGAAAGAGAATATGGATATTTGTTTTTTTATTTTTGTCATGTTTTTTGTACGATAAGTCTGTTTTCGCCGCAGATAAATTCGCATACGTAAATTTGGGCAAAATTTTTAATGAGTATATAGTGACCAAAGAATACGATAAGGAGCTGGAAAAGAAACAAAAAAGTTATGAGCAGGATCGCGATAAAAAACTTGAAGAAATAAAGAGTATGCAGGATAAGCTTAGCCTTTTAAACGATAAAGAAAAAACTAAAAAGCAAACCGAAATGCAGGAAAAAATATCCGCTTTCAAAGAATATGAAAACGGCATATTGCAGGATTTAAGGAAGGAAAGAGACGATAAAATCAAAGGCATATTGGAGGATATAGAAGAGGCTGTACGCCAATACGCCGTGAAAGAAGGATATACGCTGGTATTTAATGATAGGGTTTTGGTGTATCAGGATAAAAGTTACGATATAACAGAGGCGATCATCGCAATTGTTAACAGCAATTTAAAGAAGAAATAAAAAGAAGGGCTTTTAGCCCTAATAATATGCCTAAATTTGAAAAAACTTTATCTGAAATCGCAAAGATTATAGATGGAGAAGTGGTTGGTGACGGCAGCATAGTTATTACCGGTTTATGCGGCATAAAAGAAGCCAACCCGGGAGATTTGACCTTTGTGGCCAATTCTAGATACCTACCTTTGATTAAGCATACGCAGGCTTCAGCTGTTATCACTTCCAAAGATATTGAATCGGCTTCTAAGCCTATAATTAAGACAGAAAATCCTTCTTGGGCGTTTGCCAAGATGGTTTCTTTTTTATCTCCTAATCATGCCTTGCATCCGGCGGGAATACATCCTACGGCTATATTAGGTAAAAATGTAAAATTGGGTAAAAATGTCGCGATTGGCCCGTATACAGTAGTTGAAGATGAGGTTTCTATTTCAGATGATACTACTATATATGCCAGTTGTTATGTAGGGCATCATTGCGTTATAGGGGCATGTGTGTTGGTTTATCCGAATGTTTCAATAAGAGAAAGAGTAGTTATAGGAAAGAATGTTATTATACATAGCGGTAGTGTTATAGGCTCAGATGGTTTTGGTTTTGCCACTGTTCGCGGTATACATGAAAAAATCCCGCAAATAGGCACGGTTTTAATTGAAGACAATGTGGAAATTGGTGCAAATGTTACAATTGACAGGGCGCGTTTTGATAAAACCATAATAGGTAAAGGCACAAAGATAGATAATCTTGTCCAGATCGCCCATAATGTAGTTATAGGAGAAAATTCAATTGTTGTATCACAGGCAGGGATTTCAGGAAGCACGACGATAGGTAAAGGCGTGATATTGGCAGGGCAGGCAGGCATCGTAGGGCATATTACGATAGGGGATGGGGCAGTCGTTGCAGCCCAGGCAGGGGTGACAAAATCAGTACCTGCGAATACAAAGGTTTCCGGTTATCCCGCTAAGCCGCATGAAACAGCCAAGCGGGTTAATGCCTGCCTTCAGAGATTACCGGAGCTTCATAAAACGATCAATCTATTGAAAGAAAAAATCAAAGAATTAGAGGAGAAATTAAATGATAGAAAAGCAGCAGACCATTAAAAAAGAACTTAGTATAAAGGGGGTTGGCCTGCATACAGGCAATGAAGTAACGGTTAGGTTTAAATCTGCCGCCGTAAATTCCGGAATAAATTTTATAAGGGTAGATTTGCCGGAAAGGCCGGTTATAAAAGCGGATATCAAAAACCTTCTTGATTTAAATAAAAGCCCGCGCCGGACGTCTGTAGGCTGCAACGGTGCTGAGATCCATACTATAGAACACCTAATGGCTGTTCTTTGCGGCTTGTGCATTGACAATATAGCTATAGAGATAGATGGCAATGAAGTGCCCGGGCTTGATGGCAGCGGCATCGGTTTTTTAGAAATCTTAACAAAGGCCGGGATACAAGAGCAGGAGGCCGCGCGTAAATATTTTCTTCTAAAGGAGCCGGTATGGGCAGAAGAAGAAAATACTTCGCTGGTTATTGTTCCTGCTTCAGATTTTCGCATATCTTATACCTTAAGTTATGAGCATACAATATTAGGGGATCAATATTTTGATGCGGTTATAGATTGCAACGCCTTTTCTAAAGATATCGCTTCTTCCAGGACGTTTTGCCTTGAGGAAGAATCTACTACTCTGCAAAGCCAGGGATTGGGAAAAGGGGCCAGTTATGATAATACGCTGGTTGTCGGTAAAACCGATATAATTAAGAACAAATTAAGGTTTGAGAATGAGTTCGTCAGGCATAAGGTATTGGACTTGATAGGAGATTTATACTTATTAGGCCTGCCCCTTAAAGGCCATGTTATCGCTTTAAAGAGCGGCCATCCTTTGAATATTAAGTTATTAAAAAAAATATCACAGCAGAAAGACAGGTATGAAATGGCCGGCATAAAATCCGGCATCGGGATTGATTATACATCCGGTAAAGAATTAGATTCTCAGGCAGTTATGAATATTCTTCCGCACCGCTATCCGTTTTTATTTGTGGACAGGGTGTTGCAGCTTGAGGCTGGTAAGCGCGCCGTTGGAGTAAAAAATGTTACTATAAACGATAATTTTTTTAATGGCCATTTCCCCGGCAAGCCGGTTATGCCCGGAGTTTTGATAGTTGAAGCTATGGCTCAGATAGGAGGAGTTATGATGCTGGCTTCTGAAGAGCATAGAGGAAAGCTTGCTTATTTTCTCGCCGCCGATAATGTAAGGTTTCGAAAAACTGTTTTACCCGGAGACCAGCTGGTGCTTGAAGCGGAGGCGGCAAAAATAAAATCTAAGACCGGAAAGGTCCGCGCCCGGGCTTTAGTTGACGGCAAGGTAGTTGCGGAAGCGGATTTGATGTTCGCATTGGTTGATTCATGAATTAAGCCGCGGCTTAAAAAGTAAAATACCAATAAAGCATTTATTTAAAATCGCCCTTGATATGGTAAACCCGGCGTTCTTATGGACGCGGGGATGAGTGTCAAGGGCGTAGCTCAAACAGTAACTTATGGAAAAGCGCGCATGTCATAAGTTGCAGTTTTGTTGATTATGAATATAGACCAGACGGCAATTGTTTCCAAAAAGGCTAGCTTAGGCGTCAATATCGAAGTCGGGCCATATAGCATTATTGAAGACAATGTGATTATCGGTAAAAATACAAAAATCGGCGCGCATTGCCATATATGTAAAAATACCACTATTGGCGACAACTGCAGTATATTTACCGGTGCGGTAATAGGCAGCATACCGCAGGATTTAAAATTTTCAGGAGAAGAAAGCCTTTTATTTATCGGCAATGATAATATAATACGGGAGTATTCGACTATAAACTTGGGTACGGGCAAAGGCGGTAAAACAGTAATCGGCTCAAGAAACCTGATTATGGCTTATTCCCACGTAGCGCATGACTGCATGGTGGGCAATGATTGCGTTATTGCAAACGGGGGAACTCTTGCAGGGCATGTTCAAGTCGCAGATAAGGCGATTATAGGAGGGTTGGTGGCAATACATCAATTTAGCCGCGTGGGTACGCTTTCTATTATCGGCGGTTGTTCTAAAGTTGTTCAGGATATTCCGCCATATTCTACTTGCGACGGCCATCCTTCAAGGGTTTATGGCTTAAACCTTATAGGCTTAAGAAGGTCCGGCCTGGATAACAAAATTATTGTTCAGTTAAAGCAAGCTTTTAAGATTATTTTTTTCTCACAGCATACTATTAATAGCGCGCTACAAGAGATTAAAAAAGAAATTCCAAATTCCCAATATCTTTCCCAGTTATTAGATTTTATGACTACGTCTAAGAGAGGCGTTTGTAAAGCGGTTCGTTAGTTATTGGCCGCGGCCAAGCTTTTAGGCGTCCGATTGCGCGTTGCCTGTCGGCCTTATCAGAGTTTCAAAAATAATTACTAAAAATATTATGGAAAAAAACACATTCAAAAAAATTGGCCTTATAGCCGGTTCCGGCCGCTTCCCTTTATTGTTTTCGCAAGAGGCGAAAAAAAACGGCGTAAGTGTCGTGGCTATAGCGGTAAAAGGCGATACCTGTAATAAGCTCAATCGCTGCGTTGATAAAATTATCTGGCTTAAAATTTCTGAATTCAAGAGAATATTCGATATTTTTAAAAGCGAAAATATAGATAAGGCGGCCATGGCAGGTCAAATTAGCCCGAGGCGCCTTTTTGACAAAAGGAATAATTTTGGCCCGGAATTAAAAAAGTTACTAGAACGTATTAGGGATAAAAAAGCTGATACTATTTTTTCCGCTGTTGCCGAAGAATTGAATAGCCATGGCATAGAGGTAATAAGTTCGCTTCTTTTTCTTTCAGAATATATACCGCAAAAGTCAGTATTGACAAAGCGTAAGCCTGTCGATTCACAGTGGCAGGACATATATTTCGGGCTGGATATTGCTAAAAAAATAGCGGGTTTGGATATAGGCCAGACGGTTGTTGTTAAGCAGAAAGCGGTTCTTGCTGTTGAAGCGCTGGAGGGGACGGATGTAACTATAGCCAGAGGGGGCTTGATTGGGCGCGGCAATTCCACTGTTATTAAAGTGAGCAAGCCGAATCAGGATATGCGTTTTGATGTTCCCGTTGTGGGCCTTAAGACTATGCGTAGGCTATCGGCTTCAGGGATAAATTGCCTGGCGCTCGAAGCAGGCAGAACCATTATTTTGGATAAAAAGGAAGTAATAAGTTTTGCCGACAAAAAAGGTATTATAATTGCCGCTGTATAATTCGCCCATATCTCGCCGCAGGCGGATGGATCCAGTAATTTAAAAACATGAAGTACATATACGGACCTGTTAAATCCAGGCGCCTTGGGCTTTCCCTTGGGATATCTTTGGTGCCTTATAAGATGTGCAATCTGGATTGCATATATTGCCAGCTGGGGCCGACGGCAAAACGCACGCTGAAAAGAAAACAATATATTAAGATAAAAGATATTATAAGCGAGCTAAGCGAATTTATCAATTCAGCGGATTTTAAGAATATGAATATCGATTATATAAGCCTTTCAGGTACAGGTGAACCTTTATTGAATTCAAAAATAGATGTTTTAATAGATGAAATAAAAAAACTTAGCACTATACCGATTGCTTTGATCACTAATGCGTCTTTGTTTAAAGAGAAGCGCATACGAGATAGTATTTTGGGTGTCGATTTGATTATGCCTTCTTTGGATGCCATAGATAATGAGACATTTAAAGCTATTGACAGGCCGGCTAAAGGGTTATGCATAGAGGATATCATAAAAGGCCTGGTTAATTTAAGGAATGAATTTGGCGGCAAGATCTTTCTGGAGATAATGATCGTCAAGGGAGTCAATGATAATCTTAGTTATTTCCAGGAGTTTAAACATGTTATCGCAAGAATCGACCCCGATAAGGTGCATCTTAATGTCCCCAAAAGGCATACATCGGAAGCGGGGGTTTCTGTCCCCGATAGAGAAGTATTAAAAAAAATATGTAAAATTTTAGGCGATAAATGCGAAATAATATAATTTCGACTAATGCGGATAATTACAAAAAATAGCGAAGAGACAAAAGAATTCGGCAGAAAGCTGGCAAAGAAATTGAAACCTTGTTCTGTCATCGCGCTTTTCGGCGGATTAGGGTCGGGAAAAACCGTTTTGACAAAGGGAATAGCTGATGGCTTGGGAATAAAAAAAGCGGCTGTTATAAGCCCTACATTCGTTTTATTGAGGGAGTATGCTTCCGGTAAAGTTAAATTATATCATTTTGATTTATACCGGATTAAAAAAACAGATATCTTAAGTCTTGGGATAGACGAGTATTTATACGGCGACGGCATAAGCGTGGTTGAGTGGGCTGAGAGAATCGAAGACTATCTTCCTCGGGACTGCATGAAAATAGAAATTTCCGTTTTGGGCGAAAATAAGCGCTTGATTAATGTTAAAATGCGGCAAATAAAATCTCAGGCCCGATGAAGATATTAGGCATTGATACTTCTACTAAATTTTTAAGTATTACTTTGACTGAAAATGAAAAAGTTATTTTTGATTACCGTTATAACGCGGGCAGGAAGCATTCTGTCCTGCTTTTAGGCGCTTTAGAGAGGATGCTTAATAGAAGCAATATTAATATTGATAATATCGGCGCCTTTTGCGTAGGTTTGGGGCCGGGGTCCTTTACCGGCATGCGTATTTCGATGTCTATGGCTAAGGCATTTTCTTTCGGGCTGGGTGCCGGAATTTTAGGTATTCCCACCCTGGATGTAATCGCGCATAACATAAAGGAAAATGGAAATATCTCTGTAATATCGGATGCGCGCAGGGGTAATGTATATAGCGCGTTTTATAAGAGAGAAAACGATAAAGTCAGGAGATTGACGCCTTATTTGCTTCTGGATTTTGATAATTGGCTGGGCATGCTGAATAAAAAGACATTTATCACCGGTGAAGCTATTGCCGGCAATAAAGATAAATTACGCGCTTGCAATAATGCGCTTTGCCTTCCTGAGGAATTTTGGTACCCCGGCGGTAAAAATTTAAATAAGCTCGCTTATGATAGGATCCTGAGCCATGGCCATGATGATATTGCTAAGTTGAACCCCATGTATCTTTACCCTAAGGAATGCCAAATTAAGCCGCAGATTCCACAGATTAAAAAAAGCAAAAATGAATAAAATCGGTTATCGTCCGACATGGGCAGAAGTTAATTTAGCAAACATAGCTTATAATATAAATTCTATACGTAAGATTGTGCCGGAAGAAACCGAAATATTGGCTACCGTTAAAGCGGATGCTTACGGGCACGGCTTAATTCCGGTATCAAAAAAACTGATTTCTTTGGGTATAAAGTATTTGGGCGTCGCCAGTATCGATGAGGCGATAACCTTGCGCCATGCCGGCATAAAATCATCCATCCTTGTGTTGGGAGGCATATTCTTAAAAGATTGCCCTGCCATAATAGATTACGGTTTGACACAAACGGTATTTAGCGAAGAAATCGCAGTTGGCTTAAATGCCCAAGCCAGCAAAAAGAGAAAACCGGTAAAAATACACATAAAAATAGATACGGGAATGGGCAGGATTGGCATCTGGCATAAAGACGCCCTGACTTTTGTAAAGGCGGTAAATAAACTTGCTTATCTTAAGATAGAGGGTATTTTTACTCATTTATCTTCTGCCGATAGTGATGCGGATTTTACGCGCAGGCAGATAAGTTTATTCAAGGAATTATTAAAAAAAATAGATTGTTGCGGCATATCCATACCCCTAAAACATGCTGCTAATAGCCTTGGTATGGTTAATTTTAAGTCCAGCCATTTTAATTTAATCAGGCCGGGAATTGTTATTTATGGCCTTTATCCTCAGCGCGCGCTAAATATTAAAATCAAACCGGTATTAAGCCTTAAGACAAAAGTTGTTTATTTAAAAAAAGTGCCCGGCGGCAGAAGCATAAGTTATAACAAGACCTATGTAACCAAGAGAAAAACTGTTATCGCTGTTTTGCCTGTCGGCTATGGCGACGGCTATCCCAGGGCGCTTTCTAATAAAGCAGAAGTCATTATTAAAGGCAGGCGGGTTAAAGTCGTCGGCAGGGTTTGCATGGACCAGACAATGGTAGATGCAGGCTCGGTTAAGAATCTGTCCGTAGGGGATGAAGTTACCTTAATCGGCCAAGATAAGAATAGCTTTGTTAGCGCAGAAGAGCTGGCCGCTTTATCGGATACCATATGTTATGAAATAGTCTGTGGTTTGGGTAATAGGATACCGAGAGTTTACCTGAATAAATGAAGCTCCGCAGGTTAAAGCCCGCGGTTTTGGAGCGTCGGGATAAATCGATAAAGCCTTTAGGAAAGCCTGCGCACGGCAAATAGGCTTGCCGAAATGAATACTCCGTGGCTTAAGACAGCGGATATAATGGGCGGGATGAGTCCGGTTTTCCCAAAGGCAATACTTGTTTGGTTGAAGACATAGTATATAAAACTTATTCCTATGCAGACGCCCAGGGATGCTATGGCTTGGCCTCTTTTTCTTGAGCCGAGGGCGAAAGGTATTCCCACCAGGATTATTATAAAACTTGTAAACGGATAGCTGTAGCGGTTGTAGAGGTCTACTTTAAGGTTTCTGATTACGGCGACTGCCCCGCTTTTTGAAAGCCTGTTTACATAATCTTTTAGCTGTGCTATATTCATGAACGCTGTCTGTTGCTGCTGGCGCAGAAAATCGGCCGGCCGGTCATCAAGCCGCATGAATTTATTCTCGAAATAAAACGGCTCGCCGATTAACTGGCCGTCTTGATTAAAATAGGAAATGACGCATTTGCGGAACAGCCAGCTATCTTTCCTGAAATAAGCATATCTTGCCACTGTTTTAGAAACGACATTTTGATTTTTGTCGTGTTCGAGCATCGTTACATTTTCCATCATTTGTTTTTTCGGGTAATATATATCTATAACAAAATGGCGGTTATTTTGCCCGTATATCGCGAGATTATACATTTTACTGGGCTGGCCGTTATTATTCTTTTCAAATATCTCATTTTTCATCCGGTAACTAATCTGTTGCGCTTTTGGCAGGAAGCGCTCATTTACCATAAAAATAAGTATACTGATTATAAATCCGAATATAAGGACGGGCTGCGATATCCGCCAGATGCTTAGGCCGCTTGCGCGCATGGCGATGATTTCGTTATTCTTGGATAATGTCCCTATAGAATAGAGAAGGCTCAGCAGGCAGGCCATTGGAGAGACCTGGATGTATATAAGCGGTATAAATGAGAGGTAATAGTTTATTAATAAGGATAACGCTACCTGATCTTTTAAAATATCATCTAAATGGGAAAATAAATCTACGATTATATATAAAAACAGAAATACAAGTATGCAACATATATAGGCTGAAACCATGGATTTAGTTAAGTATCTGTCTAAAATGCGCATACAAGCATAGTAAGGATTGTGCCTAGCAGGCCGAATATGATATTTGGTATCCACATGGCAAGTTCCGGCATGGGGTATCCATGCAGGCCAAGGTATTTCGCCAGGGCGCCTGCCCCCAGGATTAATAGGTAGTATATTCCAAAAATAACAAAACCCAAGCCTAAATTTACGGATTTTAACCTTTGCTTGGCAATCATGCTTAAAGGACAGCCGATTAAAGCCAGGATCAGGCAGGCGAACGCGAGCGAGATCTTTGTTTGTATTTCTATGGAAAGCGGGCTATAGTCCATATCTGATTTAGCAAGGCGCCTGATTTCCTCATTAAGTTCTTTAAGTGTCATGTCTTTTGGTTTTTTAACCGTTTTACCATTGGTGGGTTTTGCGACATTTAAGTTTATAAAGTATGTTTTGAAGTTCAATTTATAAAACATATTAGGATCATTCGGGTTGGGTTCGTCGCTGGAACCGTCGATAAGCTTTAATTTGATTATTCCCTGTTCCGGCAAAGATATAAATTCCCCTTTTTTGGCAATAATTGTGCGCGCGGGCTTGCCGGGCCCTTGAGGTTCGTATATGCGTATATTTTCCAATTTATTGCCTTCGATTTTGTAAATAAACAATATATATTTTTGGAATGAATCAATAAATGTCCCCGCCTCAAGCGTAGCCGTAGGGTTTTTGAAGCCTATATCAAGCATGGCCCTTCGCTTTTCAAAATTTGCTTTAGGCATAATAGTCGTGTTGAATATTACCATAAAAAGGCTGAACATCAGCCCGAGGGTTATTACCGGCATGACGATATGCATAAGATTTATCCCCGCCGCTTTTATCGCCGTTATCTCGTTATCAGATGAAATTCTACCCATAGACCAGAGAACGCTTGTAAATATAGCCAAGGGGAGTATGAAGCTTAAGGGGTAGAATAAGGAGTAGAAAAACAGTTTACCTACCGAGAAGACTTCAACGCCTTTATTTATTATCAGCGCCGTGTATTGAGTCAGGAAGACCAGAGAAAAAATAAACAACAAGACCGCAAGAGATAATATAAAAGGAGTTATAAATTCTTTTAATACATATTTACGCAGTATTTTCATTTAATGAGGCCATAACTTATGGAGGCGGAGCCGGCATAAGTTATTTGGCCGAATTATCCCGAAGCCTATCAGGGTAAAATTCGAAGAAATTTACCCTGATGTTTAGGCGAGGGATGCCGCTATCATCTAATGAGCGCATAACTTACGGAGTTCGAAGAACGACGTAAGTTATTTGCGCGAATTAATCTCCTCGCTTAAGCAAGGGGTAAATTCTCGAAGAGAATTTACCCCTTAAGCTTCGGAGTAGGTTAGAACTTATTAAGCTTGAACCTACCCGCAGCCTATCGGGTAAATGTCGTAGAGATTTACCCGATGTTTAGGCAAGGGAAGGAGCGCATCCGCCTTGCGGCGAGATAAGTGCGAATTAACTCGCAAACGTCAATACCGAAACATTTTTTGCCCCGGCTTCTTTTAATATTCTCGATGCTTCAGAGCATGTTGCCCCGGTAGTTAATACATCGTCTATCAAAAGTATATTTTTACCGGTTATTTCTTTTTTGTTTTTAATTTCAAATACGCCGTTCATATTAAGAAATCGTTCTTGAAAACCAAGTTTTGTTTGTGTGTTTCTGTTGCATATTTTTATTAAATTATTACTGCTGAGAGGGATGTTAAAGGCTCCTGATATATTTTCAGCTATAAGTTCGGCTTGGTTAAATTCTCTTTCTCTCAACTTCGCAGGATGCAAGGGTATGGCTGCCATCATATTAAAGTTTTGTACCGGTATGCGGAAAATATTTATAAAATTGTGCATTATGCGCGATATCGTGTATATTAGTTTCATTTTACGACGGTATTTAAATAAGTGTATAATCTCTGCGGCTTTGCCGCGGTAACAGCATGGGCTAAAGGCCCGTTGGAAGTGAAGCGTGTATTTTTGGCAATGGCCGCAGCGGGCTCTTTGTAAATGCCTGCCGCAACGTTTACAGAAAGGCGGAACATTTCTTTCTATGGCGTTAAAACATGAATGACAAATGATACCCTTTTTTTCTATCAATTGATTTTTGCATATGGGGCATAGCGCAGGATAGATAATATTGATAAAATTTTTCAGAACAGCCGCTGGCATAATGCTTTATATTACAATATGGGCATGGCTTTGTCAACCCCGTACTAATTTTTGCAATAGCCTTTAGATATAATTCAGGAAAATTTTGTTTAATCAGGCCGGAGATTTATTTGATATGTCAGAAAAACTGAGGCTCAATTCAATTGACATCTTAGGCGGCAGATAGTAAAATAAAGTTATGCCACAAGATAAAAATACTACTGAGCTGAAACAAAGGCTGTTTGGCCTATTAAAGAAATATTCGTATAAAGAAGGGCGTGTAGTTCTGTCTTCCGGCAAGGTTGCCGATTACTATATTGACGCCCGGATTGTAACACTTAGCTCGGAAGGCGCGTATTTAACCGCCGCGATAATATTAGGCCTTATTAAGGCGTGTCCTGCGCTGGATTTATCCGGGGTTTCCGCGGTGGGAGGGCCTACTCTTGGGGCGGATCCTTTTTTGGGCGCTATAGCAGCCATGGCATATCTGGATAATAACCCATTGAAAACATTTATAGTTAGGAAAGCCGCTAAAGAACACGGCAGCGGCCGAAGGATTGAAGGCCCGGCTTTAACCCGGGGAGAGCAAGTTCTCCTGGTTGATGATGTGGCCACATCCGGGAAATCGCTTATTGATTCTATAAAGGCGCTAAAAGAAGAAGGCCTGATAGTTAAGGCTGCCGTTGTTATAATAGACAGGTCCGAAGGCGCAAAAGAAGCCCTTGCCGGTGTTGATTGCCCCCTTATTTCTATTTTTAAAGCCACCGATTTTAGAAGCCAATAGACAAAATAAAATATGAAACCGTTAATATTGGCCTCTAAATCCAGAGCCAGAGCCGAACTACTCAAAAAGTGCGGATTTAAATTTAAAATTTTTCCTTCTAATGCCAGGGAATTAAAAGTCTTGCCGCACCATGCAGTCAAAGAGATCCTTATAAAAAATGCTTTAAATAAGGCAAAAACAGTGAGCGGATATTTTAAAAAAGGTGCTGTGATAGCCGCGGATACCGTCGTCTTGCAAGGAGGCAGAATATTCGGAAAACCAAGTAACCTAAAAGACGCTTTTTTGACAATCAAAAGATTATCTAATGCCCCTTCATCTGTTTATACCGGCCTTGCGGTTATCGACATAGAAAACAAGAAAGGCTATGTTGATTATTGCAAAACAAAGGTTTGGCTGTCTAAGCTTTCCGATAAAGAAATAAAAAATTATCTCAAGAACAGTAAAGGTCGCCATATTAATTTTGCCGGCGGTTTCGATATACAAGGCAGGGGTAGTTTATTTATCGAAAGGATAGAGGGCTGCTTTTATAATGTCGTTGGCCTGCCGTTGCCCAAGCTCTATAAATTACTTAAAAAATGCGGAATAGAAATATAATAACATTTTTTTTACTAGTTACTAGTTACTGGTTACTGGTTACTATTTTTTCCGGCTGTGCCTCCGAATATAACCTAGCGACCGGCAGGGAAGAAATGCTATTTTATTCTACTGAAAAAGAAATAAATTTAGGCAGGTCTATTTCCAGGCAAGTTGAAAGTAAATATAAATTGCTAGCCAGCGACTTATTACAGAAAAAAATAAATGATATAGGCCAGAAGATTGCCGATGCCTGCGATAGAAAGGATTTAGTTTATTATTTTAAAGTTATTGATGACGAAGAGGTTAACGCTGTTTCCTTGCCCGGGGGTTATGTTTATGTAAATAAAGGCCTTATCGATATCGCCAGCGATGATGAACTAGCCTGTGTTATGGGGCATGAAGTGGCGCATATAGTGGCGCGCCACAGCATAAAAAAATTACAGGCATCAATGGGATATATGCTGGCCAGAATACTTGCGGCACAGACGGTTGAGAATTCGCAGGCGGTTTACGGGGCCGATCTGGCTTTTGGGCAAATTATGCTGGGGTATTCGCGGGAAGACGAGTTGCTGGCGGACAAGGTAGGCGTAAAGTACGCGGATAAGGCAGGGTTTGACCCCAAGGCGATGATTAGCTTTTTGGAAAAATTAAAAGATGTCAATCGTAAAAAACCCATAGCTCCTTTATCTTATGGGCGTACCCATCCCTATATATCGGATAGAATTAAAACCGTCAAGCAGGAACTGGGAGAGAATATAACTTTTAAAGATTATATCAACAGCCAGGAAGAATAAGAGGTTATCGGCGTTAATGGGCTCGAAAGTATCTATAGTAAAATGTGCTGATTATAAAAAGGAAAATGTTGATTTTGCCGTAAAAAAGGCCTTAGCATTAGTTGGAGGTATTCCTGATTTCATTAAGCCGGGCGCGCGCGTTTTGCTAAAGCCGAATTTATTGATGAGTATTGAGCCGGAAAGGGCGATTACTACGCACCCTGAAGTAGTCAGGCCGGTAATCAGGATTTTAAAAGATATAGGTGTTAAAGTTTATATCGCGGATACCCCTAGCGTATGGGGCAAAAAAGAAGATATAGAAATAAAAGAGCTCTATAAAAAAACAGGTATGGCGTCCATAGCAAAAGAGGAGGGAGCTGAGTTAATAACCCTAAAGCAGAAATCCTTTAAAAAGGGCCTGCCCCTGGCGAGTTTTATTGATGAGGTTGATGCGGTTATCAATATTGCTAAATTTAAAACACACGGGCTGATGATATTAACGGCCGCGGTAAAAAATCTTTTCGGTTTAATCCCGGGATTGTTTAAAAGCGAACTGCATAAAAAATATTTTAAGGCGCGGGAGTTCGCCGCCATGCTTCTGGATGTATATGAGTCTGTTTCTCCGGCTTTAACTATTGTTGATGCCGTTGATATTATTGAAGGAGACGGGCCGGCCACCAGCGGAGAGAAGCGCCATGTTGGATTAATTCTCGCGGGCAGGGATGCTATAGCCATAGATAGCGTGTTGGCAAAGATTATGAATCTTACGCCCGAAGATATCCCCGTAATAGCAGCCTCAGGCAGGCGCAATCTGGGATGCAGTGATTTAAGGTCAATTGAAATCCTTGGAGAGAATTTAAATGATGTTATTTTAGCTGATTTTAAACTGCCCAATCCGGCAATGATATATAAAATTCCCAAGCCGGCTTTTGAAATCTTTAAAAAATTATTGGATTACCGCCCGGAGATTGATCCGACGGTATGCGTAAAATGCAATAGATGCCGTCAGATATGCCCGGAGAAAGTGATTACACTGGAACCAAAGATCAAAATTGATTATTCCCGGTGCATCCGTTGTTTCTGCTGCCAGGAAGCTTGTCCTGAACGGGCAATTTCCACGCGGAAATCATTTTTGGCAAAAATATTGGGAATGCGGGGGTGATATATGGCTATTGAAACAATAAAGTGGCAAGGAAATAAAGTGAAGCTTATAGACCAAACCAGACTGCCTTTGCATCTAAAGCATATCGTCACTTCGGATTTAAAGACTCTTATACACGCGATAAAGATGCTGCAAGTCAGAGGCGCCCCTGCTATCGGCATAGCCGCTTCTTTTGGCGTAGTTTTGGGCATGAGAGATTCAAAGGCGAAAAGCTTTGCCTTATTCTATAAAGAATTGTCTGCCGTAATTAAACAGCTCGCTTTGTCGCGGCCTACAGCAGTAAATCTTTTTTGGGCTTTGGAAAGGATGAAAAATACGGCTTTGTTTAATCGCGCCAAACCGGTAAGAAAAATCAAACAAGCTCTTTTAAAAGAATCTTTAAAAATATTGGAGGAAGATAAAGCCATCTGCCGCTCTATGGGTAAAAATGGGGCGCGGTTGATTAAAGCTAAAGACAGGGCGCTTACGATATGTAATGCCGGGGCCCTTGCTACGGGGGATTTTGGTACGGCGCTGGGGGTTTTTTATCAGGCAAAGAAAGAGGGGAAGAAATTTAAAGTTTACGCCTGTGAAACCCGGCCGCTTCTTCAGGGAGCGCGCCTTACGGCTTGGGAACTTAAACAAGAAGGCATAGATACTACATTAATCTGTGATAATATGGCGGCAAGCCTGATGGAGCGCGGCTTAATAGATAAAGTTTTTGTGGGGGCAGACAGGATAGCGGCTAATGGCGATACCGCTAATAAAATCGGAACTTATAGTTTGGCGGTTTTGGCAGGTTATCATAAGATTCCTTTTTACGTTGTTGCGCCTGTATCCACTTTTGATTTAGAGATTGCAGGCGGAAAAGAAATTCCCATCGAACAGCGCTCGCCGGAAGAGGTTACTGCCTTATGCGGCAGGCGCATTGCGCCGCATGGAATAAAAGTTTATAACCCGGCTTTTGACGTTACCCCGCATGAATTAATCAAGGCAATTATCACGGAAAAAGGCATAATAAAGTCTCCTTATAAGGTGAATATCAAAAAAATATTAGGATGCATGAGATGAGCTTGTCTAAATTAGGCGAGTTTGCCTTAATTGATAGATTTAAAAGGCTGATAAAGCTTGATAAAACTGTCTTTAAAGGTACAGGAGACGATTGCGCGGTTTTGAAATTTGACCGCAAGCATTACCAGCTTTTAACCTCTGATATGATAGTAGAGGGGGTGGATTTTACCTCCGGCACAAATCCGTATCTGGTGGGCAGAAAAGCAATAGCGGTTTCTGTAAGCGATATTGCCGCCTGCGGAGGAATCCCCGGACATTGTCTCGTTTCTTTGGCTATGCCGAGACAGACAAAGCTTGAATTTGTTGATAATCTTTTTCGCGGCATGCGGGAGGTAGCGGAAAAATACGGTATAAATATAGTAGGGGGCGACTTAAGCAGGTCTCGGCAGCTGACTATTGACGTAAGCATGCTGGGGCTGGTTAAGAAAAAAGAGCTGGTATTGAGAAGCGGGGCAAGGGCAGGTGATTTTATTTTTTTGACCGGCCCGCTGGGAGGCTCATTTAAATCAGGGCATCATTTAAAGTTTACGCCGCGCATAAAAGAATCACGTTATCTGGCAGAGAATTTTAATTTACATTCCATGGTTGACATATCTGACGGGCTTATCGCCGATTTGGGGCATATTTTGGAAAGAAGCCAAAAAGGCGCGGTGATTTATGAGGAGCTTATTCCCAAAAATAAATATGCCCTTTCTTTAAAAGACGCTTTGTATTCCGGAGAGGATTTTGAACTGCTCTTTACGTTACCGCAGGATGCGGCAAGAAGGCTTCTAAAGAAGCAAAAGGGGATGCGTTTTTTTCTCATCGGCCAGATTATCAGCGGGCCGAAAAAGATTTTATTGGTAGATGTCAAAAGGCGATGCCGTGAACTTGAAACAAAAGGATTTAGGCATTTTTAATGAGCCCATCCCCAAATTCAAAACCTATTTGCGCCCGTAGTTCAATGGATAGAGCACTAGTCTTCGGAACTAGGTGTTGGGGGTTCGACTCCCTCCGGGCGCGCAATAAATATAATAAATACAAGCGTATATTGCAAAACCGGGCGTTCTTTGTTACAATATTAATTTCCGATAGCTAAAATTTGGGCCATTAGCTCAATTGGTAGAGCAGGACACTCTTAATGTCAAGGTCGATGGTTCGACTCCATCATGGCCCACCAAATAAAATCCCTTAGCTGAATAAGTTGGGGATTTCATTTTGTATCGTTCTTGCAAAAGACTGGATTTTAAGCTAAAATGTTTTGTGGTAACAAAACATAATCATGCCTAACTATGAATTCCTAGAGCATACCGCAGATATCGGTATCAGGCTAAACTCCAGGAGCCTGCAAGAATTATTCAAAAATGCCGCTTTGGCGATGTTTGATATTATTGCTGAAAGGAAGTCCGAAAGCGGTAACCGGGGGCTGGAAAAATTAACCCTTAAACAAGAGGCAGAAAATAAGGAAGAGCTTCTTGTTAATTGGCTCAACGAACTCCTTTCCTTATCCAGCGTAAAAGAAATAATATTTACCGATTTTAAGATAGATAAATTAAGCGAAACCGCTTTAGAAGCGGCTGCTTTTAGCCGGCCGGTTGCAGATTTTACCGTCAATACGGAAATTAAAGCGGCAACCCGCCATGAGTTAAAAATCGAAAAGACGGGTTCCTTATGGCAGGCCGAAGTTATATTTGATGTTTAAGATACGATTACACTGATTTTTTAGGAATGATTACACGGATTAAAATATGCGAGATGAAAAATGCCTGAGAATTGGCAGGGAAAATTGGAAAAAATAGATAATTACCGCTGGCGCCTGCCGAAAACATATAAACCGGGCATGCGCGTTGAGGGAATTGTTTATAGCGATGAAAAATTATTAAAAGATATTTTTCATGATAAGGCATTGGAGCAGGTGGCTAATGTCGCCTTTTTGCCTGGTATTGTAAACGCCTCTTTAGCCATGCCGGATATTCACTGGGGATACGGTTTCCCTATCGGGGGCGTGGCGGCAACGGATATAGGCGCAGGCGGTGTGGTATCTCCCGGAGGTGTTGGTTTTGATATAAATTGCCTTACCGGGGAATCAAAAATATTGACCGATAAGGGATTTACGGTAAAGATTAAGGATTTAGAGGCTGATTGGAAGAAGACTAAATTGATAACAATGAACTTTTCAAAAAAGATTAAGGAAGAAACGGATTTATTTAGATTTATTAAAGTCAGGCCTAAAGAGAAAATTTTGCAAATAACTACTTTCGGAGGCCAGAAAATAAAGGCAACGCGAGACCATCCGTTTTGGACCGAAGATGGGATGGTTGCTCTCAAGCGTCTTAAGCAGGGGGACAAGGTCGCGGTTTATCCGTTTGCCGGCGTTGATTTTGAGAACCCGAGCGACGAGGTTATTATTGACGAAAAAGACGTTTTAAATTTATTGTCGCGCCTGAAGAAAGATTTAGGCGGCAATGCTAAAGCACAGATTATCAATCAGTTAAAGAAAAGAGGTTTACTGCCTTTACGATATAATTCTAGCGCGTTGCCTTACTTGATTAAGGTAGCCGGTTACTCTATTGGCGACGGCAACGTGCATTTTGTAAAGCTTAGAGGCAAAGGGATAAGCTGGTTTTGGGGAAAGTCTGATGATTTAGAATTAATCAGAAGAGATATAGAAAAAATAGGTTTTAAGTGTTCTAAGATTTATAGCCGTCAGAGGAAGCACAAGATACAAACGTGGTATGATTTGGTTGAATTTGAGAATCTTGAAAATTCCTGTAAAGTATGCTCAAGTGCTTTTGCGATAATGCTTGTTTTGCTGGGAGTTCCATTTGGTAATAAAACAGATACGCCGTATTTAATGCCAAAGTGGCTTTTTAGGGCGCCGCTTTGGCAAAAAAGATTGTTCTTAGCCGCTTATTTTGGAGCGGAGATGAGCGCGCCAAAATCTTTCTTGGAACATGGATATAACCTTTATTGTCCGGTTGTTTCGATGAATAAACGGGAGTCGTTGGTTGATAATGGAGTTGCGTTTTTGGAAGGGGTATCCAAGCTTTTGTCTGAGTTTGGAATCTCTGCGTTGAAAATAAGCCGCAATGCTGAATACATATCAAAGAAAGGAACCTTGCATTACCGCCTAAGGTTGATTTTATCTAATAAATCTGAAGACTTGATAAATTTATATAGTAGGGTAGGATTTGAGTATAACCGGCAAAGGTCTTTTTTGGCTAATACCACGGTACAATTTTTGCGGCATAAAGATGAAATTTTGCGTACGCGTCAAGAAGCCGAATCAAGCGCTATTGGGCTGCATGCACAGGGTTATAGCGCAGAAAAAATTTATAAAATGTTGGGGTCTAAATTTGTGAATATGAGATTTATTGAAAGGTCTGTTTATGGAGAGAGAAAGACTGATCCCCGGATTAGTTCCGCCGCTTTAAACTTCGCCGATTTCATTGATGAACATACACAAGGTCTCGGCTATTCCGGGATGATTTGGGATAAAATAGTTTCTATTGCAGAGTCACCATTTGAAGAATATGTATATGATTTTACTGTTAATCATCAAGACCATAATTTTATTGCTAATAATTTCGTGGTTTCAAACTGCGGCGTCAGGCTGTTAAAAACAAACTTGCAATATAATGATGTTAAAGATAAAATCAAGGATTTGACTTGCGTCTTATTTTCAAACGTGCCCAGCGGGGTCGGCTCAAAGGGCGACATAAGAGTATCGGTTAAGGAGGAGAGAGAAATCCTGCTCAAAGGCGCAGGGTGGGCAGTGGCGAAAGGCTACGGCATAAAAGAGGATTTAGAATGTACCGAGGAATCCGGCGCGCTTTCCGGCGCGGACCCGGAAGCGGTTTCCGAGCGGGCCTATGAGCGGGGCAAGGCGCAGTCAGGCACGCTTGGCTCGGGTAATCATTTTCTGGAAATACAAGTGGTTGATCAGCTTTATGACCGCCAGCTCTCAGATGCCTTTGGGCTTGATTTAGGGCAGGTAATGGTGATGATACATTCCGGCTCGCGAGGCTTTGGCTATCAGATCTGCGATGATTATGCCAGAAGCATGGTGCGCTGCCTGCAGAATTACAATATTAATGTGCCGGATAGGCAGCTTGCCTGCGCCCCTGTTAATTCTCCGGAAGCCAAAGCGTATTTAGGGGCAATGAGATGCGCGGCAAATTATGCTTGGGCGAACAGGCAGTGCCTGATGCATCTTGCGCGCAGGTGTTTTGAAAAATTTTTTAATGCTTCATGGCAGGGGTTGGGAATGCATCTTATTTATGATGTTGCCCATAATATCGCGAAAATAGAAAAATATAATATTGACGGCGAGGAAAAACTATTGTGCGTGCACCGTAAAGGCGCCACTCGGGCATTTGGCCCCGGAAACCCGGCCTTGCCTCCGAAGTATAAAAATACAGGCCAGCCGGTGATTATCCCCGGCGACATGGGAAGGAATTCTTATCTTTTGGTAGGGACAAAAAAAGCCGAAGAGGAAACTTTTGGCTCTACCTGCCATGGAGCAGGGCGCCTTAAATCGCGCACAGCGGCAACGCGCTCCGTAAATTTTAGCGCGTTAATGAAACAATTGGAAGCAAAAGGAATTACGGTGATGGCTTCGGGACGCGGCACGATAGTTGAAGAAGCACCTGAGGCCTATAAGGATGTAAATGAGGTCGTGGATGTTGTGCATAGTGCCGGCATATCCAAGCGGGTAGCACGCATGCGTCCCTTAGGCGTAATCAAAGGGTAGTGAAACATATCTTTGTAGAAAGGAAGAAAAACTATGGACAAAAAAGATATTAATATTACAATAGTAGAAAACGAAGATCCAGAAGTAAAATTTATAAAATTAGAAGGCATTTTGGATGCCTTAACCAGCGCTAAATTGGATAAATTTATGTTTGAGTTGGTGCGTAAAGGAAATATTTGCCTTATAGTAGATTGTGGGGGCTTGACATATGTTAACAGCACGGGGCTGTCAAGTTTGATATTGTATCATATACAGATGAAGAGAAGAAGCGGCGCCCTTAAATTAATTAAGCTTAGTGATGTGATTAGGGATTTAATGGATGTTTCAGGCGCGGATAAGCTTTTAAAAATATATAATAGCAGGGAAGAGGCGGAGAAGGATTGGAAAATCAGCAAATAAATAGAAGCTTTATAACTAACGAGGTTAAAAGTGAATAGAATAAAAATAGAAATGCCTGGTGAATTTTTATTTGTAAGAGGCGTAAGGGGCTGCATTGCCAATATCGCGCACAATTTTGCTTTTAGCGACAGGGAAATATATCATATTGAAACAATTGTTGATGAGGTATGCAATAACGCGATAGAACATGGCGGGAAAAAATCGGAAAAGCCGGAGGAAAACATAATCAGGCTAGATTGTGTTTTTGATGCCGGTAAGCTGGAATTGGCGGTGACCGATAAAGGCGGCGAAGGTTTTGATTTGGCTGAAATGATTGAAAGTAACAGGAAATTAGCTGAGGACGCGGTTAATTTTAACAGGCGGGGAAGAGGTTTGCTTATCGTCTATAAATTCGTAGACGACTTGGACGTAAGCACGAACAGCGAAGGGACTACGGTAAGACTGCTTAAGCGCGCAAAGAACAATTGATATTTTTAGATGCCGGCAACACGGTATTTTACAAATTACTATCCATGCTCTGCGGGTTCCTTCGCAAAATGAATGATACGAGATAGATAACTTCTCGGTAAAGGTGGGTTAGGTATAGGGTATACCAAAGCCAAAAAGATGTCAAAAACAATTTTTATAAGGAATAAACTAGATTTTGGCG
>Ga0210019_1000192_pt1 | contig 82078 bp, 88 predicted proteins | sample CryGeyCG2114_020_2_FD_183969 | JGI IMG/M metagenome (GOLD analysis project Ga0210019, IMG submission 183969) | Groundwater microbial communities from aquifer - Crystal Geyser CG11_big_fil_rev_8/21/14_0.20 (SPAdes) (version 2) | ecosystem: Environmental > Aquatic > Deep subsurface > Groundwater ...
ATGGCGTATCCTTTCTGGTTAGGCAGACATTGGCGTGTCCGGCCTGGGTTAATAATGTTCCAAACAGAAAGATACGCCTTTTTATTAATGCTGTAAAGCTAATTTACACACAATTGAGTATACTACCCCCATTGGCGGTAATGTTGACAGGGGTTGAGTATTTATATATGCTTTTTAATGACCAGGAAGAGGTAAAAAATACACTGGACCAGCTTATGCACGCGGTAAAAAGGGCGGATAATATCGTAAGGGGCCTGCTTGATTTTACCCGGGTTTCGCGGCTTGAACTTACCAAGGAAAAGTTGAATTCTTTGGTTTATAACGCGTTGCTAATGCTGGAAAAAGAGTTAAGCAACCAGAATATTAAAGTAAGAGCGGAGTACGCCGCCGATGATCCGACGGTAGAGGTGGATATCGATAAGATAGACGCTGTTTTAGTAAATATTATTTTAAACGCGATACACGCTATGCCGGATGGCGGAACCTTATCCGTAAAAACATATGTGACTGCTTTAAATAATATCGGCAGTGGAGTGGGGCGCAGAAGCAGTGATTATTTTTATGTCGGCGAGCGGGCAGCGGTAGTGGAAATAGAGGATACAGGATACGGAATACCGGAGGAAAACATTGACCGTCTTTTTGAACCGTTCTTTACAACCCGCAGGGACAAGGGGGGCACAGGCCTGGGCCTTTCCATTGTAAAGAACATGCTGGAACTGCACAAAGGGATGATAACTATTAAAAATAGGGCAGACCTAAAGGGAGCCATGGTAACCATGGTATTGCCGGTAAAGGATTAGGCGGTAAAATACGAAGGGAGGATAGAAGTGGCGGATAAGAAAAAGATATTACTTATTGATGATGAGATAGGTTTTACTAACATGATGAAACTTTATCTGGAAAAAGCCGGAAATTATGAGGTGAGAACGGAAAATATGCCTTTTCAGGCGGTCAGCGCGGCATTGGAATTTAAGCCGGATATGATATTTTTGGATGTAATAATGCCCGGCTTAGACGGCGGGGATATTGCCGGAGCGATAAAACAGGATAAAGATTTAAAAAATGTTCCGCTGGTCTTTTTAACTGCCATCGCGCAGGATTCAAGCGCAGACAAAATCCGGGGCTTGATAGGATGTCGTGAATTTTTGCCTAAACCGGTGAGCGGAGAACAGATTCTTGAATGTATAAAGAAACACTTGGATTAGGATAAAAATTTAGCGGGGTTTATGCATGGATGCCGTAACGATTATCGGAATAGCCGCGGGTATTTTGACCACAGGATCGTTCCTGCCGCAGATTCTTAAAATTGCCGCCACTAAAAGGACACAAGACTTGTCGCTAATAATGTATATAGTGCTTTGCGTAGGTGTTGCGCTCTGGGTAGCCTATGGCATACTTTCAAATAGTTTGCCGGTCATAATCGCAAACTCCGTTGTTTTTGCCCTATGTATTTATATAATAACGATGAAGCTTAGGTGCGGTTAGCGCATTTGCTTTATCTTTGCTACGATTTCTTGCACAATTATATCCGGAGTGGAGGCGCCTGCCATAATTCCCACGCTTTTGATATCCCTAAACCAGGATTTTTTTATTCCTTTTGAGTTTTCAATCCAGTAGGTTTTTTTATTTATCGCGCGGGAAATTTCGTATAAGCGTTTAGTATTGGCGCTTGTGGGAGAGCCGATAATCAATACTATGTCATTTTCTTTCGGCAGCGTTTTAATCTCCTCTTGTTTTATCATCGTGGTGCGGCATACCGTATTATAAAGCTTGACGTCAGGGATGATTCTTTCAAGGCGCCGCATAATCCTTTCGATATTCTCAATTGTTTGCGTCGATTGCGTCACTACGGCGGCTTTGGCGATATTTTTTAGTTTTTTAACCGGCAGGTTATGCGCCGATTCTACGGTTATCGCGCATTGTCTGAGTTGCCCGGCAATGCCTTTGACCTCTTCATGGTTAAGGTCTCCGATTATAATTATCTGCCGGTTTTTTTCCAGTGAGCGCGCGATTTTATAAATGTCTTTGACTTTGGGGCAGGTCGCATCGACTATTTTATAGCCGCATGACTTGGCTCTTAAGAATATACGCCTGGCTGCGCCATGGGCGCTTATTATAAGCGCTGCATCGTTGATTGGTTTTATAGCGAGTATTTTTTTTATTCCCTGTTTTTCCAGGTCTTTGACGACATAATTGTTGTGAACGATATCACCCAAAATATATGTTTTATGCCTGCCGCGGGCAAGTTTAAGGCCGGTATTAATCGCCCGCCTTACCCCAAAACAGAATCCGGAACTTTTCGCGATATTTATTTTCATTTAGATATTTTAACACGCCATCTTATCTAAGGCAACGGTAATAGTTTTTTTGGTAGTATGCTGAGAATTGTCGAAATTGTTTATTCACGGCTGCCTTGTCCCGATTTTTCGCGGGGACGCATAATTTTCCCCGGCGTGGAAAATTATGCTCCGCTACTCGGCCTCGCTCTGGCCGACAGGCAATCAAAGGCCAGCCGTGCTCGCTCGGCCTGCGTTAGGCCCTGCTCAAAATCAGCCCAAGCCAGCAGGCGAATTTACACAATTTATTTTACGTAATCAGTTTTTTTGGCAATGAGAAAATAACTGTTTGATCAATATAAAGCTTGACAAATGATACTAATATGGTATCATTTAAAAGGAGGCAATAATAGCGATGTCACTCATAAATAGGGATACGGATTACGCGATTAAAGCGCTTTGCTTTATGGCTAAACAGAATAAGGAAAAGCTGAAGGTCTCTGATTTGACCCGCGCATTGAAGATTCCCTACCCTTTTTTACGAAAGATTTTGCAGGCCTTGCATAAACATGGTTTTCTTGCCGCATCTAAAGGCAAGGGCGGAGGGTTTATCCTGGCGCGCAGCCCCAGGCGGATATTTTTAAACGATTTAATTTTAGTTTTTCAGGGGCCGTTAAAATTGAATAATTGTTTTTTAAATAAGAAAATTTGCCCGGATGTGAATAGCTGTTTATTGCGCCGTAAAATTTCCGATATTGAAAAGCGCCTTAAGTCCGAGTTGAGTTTGCTGACACTTGATTCGCTAATGATAAACCAGGAGCGCCGATGAGCATAGATTTTTGTCCGGGTTCTGCGAAATTCAGAGAGCCGCAAGCCGATGAAGTTAGATGCCCTAATTGCGGATATTTAGTTGAGATCTGGAGCGATGAAGTTCAGGTTGTATGCCCGAAGTGTAAGAACAAAATATTGCGCACGCAAGACGGCGCCAGCTGTTTGGACTGGTGCAAAGAGGCGGCTAGATGCGTGGGAAAGGAAACCTACGAGAATTATTTGCACAATAAGGCCATAACTTTAAAGGATAAGTTACTGAAGGAATTAGAGGAATTTTTTGGGCAGGATAAAAAAAGGATAGATCACGCAAAAAAAGTGCTGGGGTTTGCTGAAGAATTGCTGAAAAAAGAGCCGGCTGACTGGCATATTGTAATACCGGCGGCGATCCTGCATGATGTGGGTATAAAGATAGCCGAGGAAAAATACGGCTCCTCTGCTGGGAACCTGCAAGAAAAAGAAGGGCCGGCCGCGGCCAGGAAAATATTGCTCAAAATGACCCTGAAAAAAGAGGATATAGAGGAAATCTGCGCGATCATCGCGCATCATCATACGCCGGGTAAGATCGATACGGATAATTTTAAGGTTCTTTATGATTCCGATTGGCTGGTTAATTTAAAAGATGAGGCGAATGTTTCGGATAAACAAAAACTCGAAAACATGATAAAGAGAATATTTCTTACGGCCGCAGGTAAAGAGCTGGCGGAGAAAATTTATCTTAAGGAGGAATAAAATGAGCGCGTTTGGTGGATGTCCGGGTTCAAGTATGCAGGATTTTAGGAAAAAAGAAGCAGGTTCCGGGAATAAGGAGGGAAGCAGGCAATCGCAATTGAGGCAATGGCCTATCCAGCTGCATTTGGTTTCACCTCTTGCGCCGTATTACGAAAAGGCGGATCTGCTTTTATCCGCTGATTGCGTGGCTTATAGCGTAGGGGATTTCCACAAGGATTATCTTAAAGAAAAATCTATTGCTATCGCCTGCCCGAAGCTGGATGAGGGGCAGGATGAATATGTGGAAAAAATAAAATCTCTTATTGATGATGCCCAGATAAATACGCTTACGGTTATGACTATGCAGGTGCCCTGCTGCGCTGGATTGGTAGCCACCGCCAGGCGGGCGTTGGATGCGGCAAAAAAGAAAATCCCTTTTAAATCCATCGTGGTGAGTTTGCAGGGGGATGTGCTTTCTGAAGAATGGTTATAGCGGGAATTCATCATGAATTTTATTGCCAGAAAGATTATTCATAGCAGTTTAGACAAAGAAGGCAATAAGTTTATCGCCTTGCATTTTCCGGGAGGCGTTTTAGCGCCTGCCGATTTACGCAGGATTGCCGATGCCTGTGATGAGTTTGGAGAGAGCAAGATAAAGCTTGGTTCAGAGATTATTATCGGAGGCGTAAGCGATAAAAAAAGAAATGAAGAGTGCCGTAAAAAACTGAACACGCCCACTTTTAAGGTTGCCGCCTTTTGCGTGCGCCCGGTTAAGGTTTGTGCCGGAGGCTATATCTGCGGTAATAATTTACAGGATTCTTTTTCGCTGGGTACGGGGCTTGATAAAAGATTCCACGGGATAGAAACTCCTTTTAAGCTGGTTATATCCGTTTCCGGATGCCCAAGGTGCTGCGCTGAATCAAAGGTTAAAGATATCGGCATAGTCGCTTCTTCAAAAGGTTATGATTTATTTGTGGGCGGTGCGGCAGGGGCCAGGCCGAGAATTGCCGTAAATTTTGCGCGTGGTATATCCGAAGAAGAGGCAGGCATCTTGGTAGAAAGGATAATCAAGCGATATCAAAAAGGCGCAAAATTTGCCGAACGCCTGGGGTTATTTATTGAGAGAATAGGGCTGGATAAATTTAAGGAAGAAATAGGAATAAAATAAATTTGATTAATGGGGCGAAATAGAATATAATAAAGTTTCGTGGAAAATGTATAAAATTTTTTAAGCCTACAATTGTCAAATTTATAATAGACCATAATCAATCCGTATGAAAATAGGTATTGCTGGAAAAGGCGGCGTTGGCAAGACTACGCTGGCGGCTTTAATTTGTTGGGCGTTAAAGGATGCCGGGCTCGATGTTTTGGCGGTTGACGCCGATCCGGATGCGAATCTTGGTTCGGCTTTAGGTTTTCCGAAAGCGCAGGAAATTACACCCATAGTAGAGATGAAGGAATTGATACATGAAAGGATGGGGGTAAGCGAAGATAATCCCGGTTTTTTTAAGCTGAATCCAAAGATTGATGATATCCCCGATAGGTTTCTAAAAGTACACGGAGGCATTAAATTAATCGTTATGGGCACTATTAAGGGCGGCAATACCGGATGCGCCTGCCCCGAAAACACATTTTTAAAGCGCCTCTTGCATCAGATAACATTAAGGGATAACGAGCATATTGTTGTTGATTTTGAGGCCGGAGTTGAGCATCTGGGCAGGGGGACAGCTGATAAGTTTGACCGCTTGATAATAGTGGTTGAACCAAGCACATTAAGCATAGAAAGCGCCAAGCGGATTTATCCTCTGGCAAAGGATATCGGCATAAAAAATATTTCACTAGTCGCAAACCGTATAGCCAGTGATAGCGATATTAATTTTATCGCCTCGCGCCTTGATACGGCGGGGCTTCTAGGAGTTGTGCATTTTAGCGATAATTGTAAATCTGCTAACCAGCGCGGTGATTGGGAAAGCTTGAAAAAGGATAAGGTTTATACAGAGATAAAAGAAGTGGTGGAAAAATTATTAACAAAATAGGGGTGGCTATGGATAAGAATACGCAGGTGGATCCGGCAACAAAAGAAATATTAAAAATCGCGAAAGAACAAAATATTGAAACTGTCTGGGATAGAAGCCAGCTGCAGGAGCCGCATTGCGGTTTTGGCACATTGGGCCTTTGCTGCAAAAATTGTAATTTAGGCCCTTGCAGGATTGACCCGTTTGGCGAAGGCGCCCAATACGGAGCATGCGGCGCGGATGCCGATGTAATCGCTTCGCGTAACCTGCTTCGTCACTGTGTCGCGGGTTCCGCCTGTCACAATGACCATGGGCGGGATTTAACTCTAGCGCTCTTGGCGTTGTCGCAAGGCAAGACACAGGGTTATCAGATCAAAGAACCGGAGAAGCTGAAAATTATTGCCGCAGAATACGGAGTGGTTGTCGATAATAAGGATTTAAAGAAAATAGCCGAAGAATTATCAATTAAAATTTTGGCTGAATACGGACAGCAGGTAGGTGAGCTGGTATTTAGCCGCCGCGCGCCAAAGAAGCGTAGAGACTTATGGAAAAAGCTGGATATTATGCCTAGAGGCATAGACCGTGAAATGACTGAAGCTATGTCGCGCACGAATATGGGCGTGGATAACGATTATAAAAATCTTATTATGGCAACCATGAAAACCGCCTTAACCGATGGCTGGGGAGGTTCGATGGTGGCAACTGAAATTTCCGATATTCTTTTCGGATTGCCTGCGCCGGTACGTTCGCAGGCGAATCTGGGGGTATTAAAGGAAGATGAGGTTAATATAATCGTCCATGGCCACGTGCCGCTTCTTTCGGATATTGTTGCCGAAGTGGCGATGGATAGCGCGCTTATTGACAAAGCCAGGAAAAAAGGCGCAAAAGGCATAAACGTCGCTGGGATTTGCTGCAGCGCAAACGAAGTATTGGTAAGACGCGGCATACCGGTTGCCGGAAATTTTCTCCAGCAGGAATTAGCTTTGATAACCGGAGCAGTGGATGTTATGCTCGTTGATATACAGTGTATCATGCCGTCTCTTGCGCGCGTGGCAAGCTGTTTCCATACAAAGATTTTTTCTACTCATGAAAAGGCGCGTTTCCCCGGGGTGGAGCATGTGGATTTTAAAGAGGAAAGCGCTGTGGATACGGCAAAGCGCCTTGTAGAGGCCGCTATCGATAATTATACGCGCCGCGATAAAGCGCGGGTTAATATCCCTAAAGAAAAAGTGGATATGGTAGTTGGTTTTACGGCCGAGGGTGTGTTTCATCATCTTGGCGGCAGATACAGGTCTACTTATCGGCCGCTTAACAATGCGATTATTGAAGGCAGGATACGAGGTGTTGTGGCAGTGGTGGGTTGTGATAATCCAAAAAATGAGAGCGGCGGATCGCATACAAAAATGGTAAAGGAGCTTTTAGCCAATGATGTTTTGGTGATTCAGACAGGATGTTCGGCTATTGCCTGCGGAAAATCAGGGCTCTTGCGTCCGGAAGCGGCTTTAGAATATGCCGGCCCGGGATTACGCGAAGTATGCGAGGCAGTGGGTATTCCTCCGGTGCTTCATTCAGGCGCATGCGTAGATAATAGCCGTATTTTAATAGAATGCTGCGAGATTTTAAAAGAAGGCGGCTTGGGAGACGATTTTAGTGATTTGCCCGTTGCGGGTTCAGCCCCGGAATGGATGTCGGAAAAGGCCATCGCTATCGGCTGGTATGCGGTTGCATCAGGCATAACAGTACATTTCGGCACTCCTATGCCCGTATCCGGTAGTGAAAATGTAAAGCGCCTTATTACAAAAGACCTTTTTGATATGGTGGGTGCCGGATGGATCTTTGAGCAAGACCCTGTAAAGGCGGCGCGTTTAATAATCGAGCATGTAAATAAGAAAAGGGAAAAGCTTAAATTGCGGCCCATGATGTATGAAAAAACTAAAGAAACAGTTTCGGTCTAAGGAAGGATAAGTCATGATAGTTACTGAGAAAAAACCTTTACAAGAGATATTAAAAAATATCGGCAATGAAAAGAATATATTTCTTATCGGCTGCGGCGAATGCTCCACTACTTGTAAAACCGGCGGCGAGAAAGAATTGAACGAAATCAAAGAACAACTTATTGCCGCGGGCAAGAATGTCACTGGTTTTGCGATACCTAAGGCTCCATGTATCGGCTCGCAAATAATAATGGCGCAGGCAATAAACAGAAAGCTCATCGAGTCGGCGGATTCTGTATTGGTTATGTCATGCGGGTTGGGCGTGCAGTCGGTTAAAGAAAACCTGCGGCAGAAAAAAGGCGTTCATGCTGGATGCGATACATTGTTTATTTCTACCCTGGACAGGTCGGGGAAGGTTCTTACTGAAATGTGTTCTGCCTGCGGTGATTGCGTTTTGGATTTGACCGGCGGAATTTGTCCGGTAACCAGGTGCGCTAAAGGGTTATTAAACGGCCCATGCGGCGGTTCCGATAAAGGTAAATGCGAAGTAGACAAGGAAAAAGACTGCGTCTGGGTATTGATATATAATGAGCTTAAAGAAAAAGGTAAAATTAGCCAGATGGAGAAGATTCAAAAACCCAGAAAATATTCTAAGCAGCTCAAGCCTCGTGCGAAAGTTTTGGCCTGAGATTCCTGAAAAGAGGAAATCATGGCAATGAAAAGAAAAATTATAAAGATAGATGAGGAAAAATGCAACGGCTGCGGCGCCTGTATTCCTAATTGCCCGGAAGGCGCGCTGAAGGTGATTGACGGCAAGGTGCGCTTACTCAGCGATCTTTTTTGCGACGGATTAGGCGCCTGTATTAAACATTGCCCGCAGGATGCCATACGGATAGAGGAACGGGAGGCGGAAAAATACGACGAGCGCCGGGTTATGGAAAATATCGTTAAGCAGGGTGAAAATACGATAATAGAACACCTTAAACACCTTAAGGAGCATAAACAGGAAGAGTATTTTCATCAGGCGTTAGATTTTTTATCGGAGAAAAATATAGCAATTGACGCGGAAAAGATATTTGAAGTTATGGGTGCCGGAGGCGCCAAAGATGCCAAGCCGCCTTCCGGATGCCCGGGAGCAAAAACGATGGACTTCGGAGCCGGTAAAGAAGGCAAGGAAGAGGCGGCTGCCGGAAAAGTTGCTTCTCAGCTCAAACAGTGGCCCATACAGCTGCATCTGGTTTCTCCGCTTGCTTCCTATTATCAGGGTGCCGATGTTGTCTTGTCTGCCGACTGTGTCGCGTATTCACTTGGTAATTTTCATGGAGACTATTTAAAAGGCAAATCCCTTGCTATTGCCTGCCCCAAGCTTGACGCGGACCAGCGGGAATATATAGAAAAAATGAGAGCGCTGATCGATGAAGCCAGGATAAATACTCTTACTGTCTTGACGATGCAGGTACCTTGTTGTGCCGGGCTGCTTAACCTGGCAAAAAGCGCGGCAAGTTCGGCGACGAGAAAGATCCCGCTTAAATCAATTATTGTCAGCTTGCAAGGAGAGGTTCTTTCAGAAGAATGGGTAAATTTATAAAGGCTTTTTAAATCCGGAAAGGATATTTATATGCGTCAAAAAGTAGAAGCGGCATTAGACAAAATACGCCCGATGCTTGCCGCCGACGGCGGAGATGTCCAGTTGGTAGATGTCAGCCCGGACGGAATAGTGAAGGTTAAATTGACCGGGGCATGCGGCGCCTGTCCGATGAGCGCGATGACTCTAAAGATGGGCGTGGAAAAGGCGATAAAAAAAGATGTGCCGGAAATAAAAGAAGTAGCCGCGGTCTGAAAAAAAAATTAAAGACTGCCTTTAAGCCGTATGGATACTAATGTGCTGCATAATTTAAGCTATGGCTTATACATAATATCCGCTTGCAATGGAGCTTTCCTTAACGCGCAGATTGCCAACGTGGTTTTTCAGATAACCAGCAATCCCCCTAAAGTCGCCGCAAGCATTAATAAAGAAAATCTTACCTATTCATTTATAAAAAAAAGCAAAGAGTTTGCTGTTTCCATATTGGAGGAATCTACTCCTCTGGGTTTTATCGGAAAGTTTGGTTTCAAATCAGGCAGGGAAACCGATAAGTTTAAGGATGTAAATTTCAAAAGGCTTTCCTCCGGCTGTCCAATAGTCCTTGATAACGCGATTTGTTATTTTTCTGCAGAGGTTGTGGAAGAGTTTGATTGCGGCAGCCATGTTCTTTTTTTGGCGCGGCTTTCAGAAACCGGTTTTATAAAAACTGGCCGCCTTATGACCTATGAATATTACCATAACGTAAAACATGGCACAACGCCACAGGCTGCACCGACATTTCTGCGGGAAGAGATTGTTAGGAAAGGGCAAAAAGCCGTACAGAGATACTGTTGTAGAGTATGTAACTATGTTTACAATCCGGAAGCGGCAGACCCTGATAACGGTATAAAACCGAATACCGCGTTTGAAGGCTTGCCTGATAATTGGGTATGTCCCGTCTGCGGCGCGGGTAAGGGCCAATTTGAAAAGGAGTGATTACGCGTGGGCGGCATTGAAATAAAAAAAGGTATTTATTGGGTGGGCGCCGTTGATTGGAATATGCGCCATTTTCACGGACACACTTATGCCACTAAACGAGGCACGAGTTATAACGCCTATCTTATCGTAGATAAAAAAGTCGCTTTAGTGGATACTGTTTTCGCCCCATTCGCTAAAGAGATGATCGAAAATATACGCCGTATAATCGCGCCTGAAAAAATAGATTACATCATCGCAAATCATGTTGAGACCGACCATTCCGGCGCCCTCCCAGAGCTGATAAAGCTCTGTCCCAAGGCGAAGGTTTTTGGCAGCGAAAAGTGCAAAGCCGGGCTTTATAAAAATTATTATCTAAACCTTGATTTTCAGACGGTAAAAACCTCGGATAGATTAGAGTTAGGAGAACGTACCCTTTCTTTTATTGAGGCGCCTATGATTCACTGGCCGGACAGCATGTTTACTTATTGCCAACAAGAAAAACTGCTTCTTCCTAACGATGCGTTTGGGCAGCATTTTGCCAGTTCTAGAATATTTGACGATGAGGTTGATGATTGCACGCTTATGGATGAGGCAGCAAAATACTATGCTAATATTCTCTGGCCGTTAAGCGGAGTAATATTGTCTAAAATAGAAGAAGTGCAAAAATCAAATATCGCCATCGACATGATCGCCCCCAGCCACGGTATCATATGGAGAAAAAACCCGCAGAAAATAATAAATTCATATATTGACTGGGCAAAAAATAAAGCAAGGCTCAAGGTGGTGGTTGTCTATGAGACGATGTGGTCGGCTACGGAAAAAATGGCACGAAGAATCGCTGATGGCATTGCGGAGAGCGGCTTAGAGGTTAAGCTCTTTGATGTTGCGGTATCCGAGAGAACGGAAATTATGAAAGAGATGCTGGATGCTAAGGGTTTTGTTATCGGCTCATCCACTCACGATAATGACATGCTGCCGAATATCGCCTCATTTTTGGAATTTTTAAAAGGATTGAGGCCCAAAAACAGGATCGCTTGCGTTTTTGGCTCATATGGCTGGGCAGGAGGCGCGGTGAAGAATATTGAGGAGATTTTAGAGAAAGCAGGCATAAATCTTGCGCAGCCGGGTTTATCCGTTCAATTTATACCGGATGAAAAAGAGAAGGGTGAATGTTTTGACTTTGGCAGGAATTTTGGCAAACTGTTGAAGTAAATAGCAGCCCAAAAAGCGCGGGCTGCTGGAATAACCTTTGACATTTAAGGAAAATAAAGCTTATAATAAGACAAAACACCTTACGCTTATAAGGTATTGCGTAAGTGTTCATTCACTATGAAGGAGGGGTATATGGCAAAGCTTAAAAAAGGCGCCAAGCTTAAGTGTGTTCCTTGCGGCAGAGAGATAATTGTGGATGAGTGCGGAATTTCCAAGTCTACGCTTTGGTGTTGCAGCCGGCCGATGAAGCCAAAATCCAAGGTTAAGGCAAAGGCCAAACCCGGGAAAAAAGCAAAGAAGAGATAAAAAATAGATTATTAATAATCTTTGTTATGCTTTCAGAGGACATAGTTTATTTTTTTAAGCACCTTAGTTTTACGATAGTTACAACACAGGATAATCAAGGTTACCCTCATAATGCCTGCAAGGGTATAGTTAAGATTACTCCCGAAGGAAAAGTGTATTTACTGGATTTGTTTAAGAAGAATACTTATAAAAACTTAGAGGCAAATAATTTTATAAGCGTAACCGGTATAGATGAAAATAAATTTGAAGGATATTGTTTAAAAGGCAAGGCGAGGATAGAAGATGCTGATAAGCTGGAGCATGATGTTGTTGAGGCATGGGAAAAGAAAATAAACAGCCGCATCACGCAGAGAGTGATAAATAGCGTGCAGGGGAAGAAAGGCCACATCAGCCATCCGGAGGCGCTCCTGCCGAAACCGAAGTATTTAATCGTTATGGATGTTGATGAGGTGATAGACCTTACGCCTGCGCACATAAAAATTAAATAATAAGAGTATTTTTTTAGCGATAAGCTATGGAGGAAAGATGAAAAGTTTAAAAGGGAGCAGAACAGAAAAAAATCTTCTTGCCGCTTTTGCCGGTGAGTCGCAAGCAAGAAACCGTTATACGTATTTTGCCGGCGCCGCCAAAAAAGCAGGGTATGAGCAGATAGCCGCTATTTTCCTTGAAACCGCGGATAACGAAAAAGAACACGCCAAGCGGTTCTTTAAATTGCTGGAAGGGGGAGATGCGGAGATTACCGCTACATATCCCGCGGGAACTATTTCCGATACGGCCAGCAATTTAGAGGCGGCTGCGGCAGGAGAGCAGCTTGAATGGGGTACTATTTATAAAGATGCCGGGAAAATCGCCCGAGAAGAAGGCTTTGAAAAGGCTGCATTGCAATTTGAGGAAATTGCCAAAGTTGAAATGGAACATGAAAGGCGTTATCGTAAGCTCCTGAGTAATTTAAAACAGGGAAAAGTATTTAAGGCAGAGGCAAGCGTTAAATGGCATTGCCGCAACTGCGGGCGAGTCATCGAGGGTAATCAACCGCCCGAAAAATGCCCCGCCTGTGAACATCCCCAGGCTTATTTTGAGCTTATAGCCGAAAATTATTAGGGTTATTTTTTTTACTTGCATGTAAGTAGAATTTTTGCGATAATTAGAAAAATTCGAATAGGTGTATAGCGGTTTTGCTCAGCGCGATAGCCTTAAGCGAAACTTATTATTTATGTATATATTAGGAATTAGCGGAAGCCCGCGCTTGGAAGGAAACACGGATTTATTATTAGAAAACTCGCTTGAGGGCGCGCGTTCCAGAGGCGCTGAGACAGAAAAAGTTATCTTAAATAACCTGAAGTTTTCTCCTTGCCAGGAATGCGCGGATATGTTAAATAATGGAAATTGCAAGGTTAAAGATGACATACAGCAAGTGTATCAAAAGGTCTTAAAGGCGGATGCGGTAATTATTGCATCGCCTATTTTTTTTGGCTCACTCAGCGCGCAAACTAAAATGATGATAGACAGGTTTCAATGTGCCTGGCGCGGGAAATATTTATTCAACACGGATATATTTGCCTCCAAAAAAAGGATAGGCGCGTTTATATCCGTCGAGGCATCAGAGCGGCAGGATTTTTTTGATAACGCTAAAGCCGTTATAAAAAATTTCTTTTCGGTCATAAACGCAGTTTATAAAGAGGAGTTTTTTTGTGCAGGACTTGATGAAAAGGGATCGGTTTTAAGGCATGCGGATTTTTTAAAGCAGGCTTTTGAATTAGGCCTGAGGATTTGTTGACATTTTCGCGGCTAATGTTATCCCCTGATCAAATCGGTGTGATCCAGGGAGCGAGAGTCTGGATTGTCCGGTCAAGCCGGACAATGGCCGATAACTGTGTTGGCGGGCGAAAATAACGGTAGCAAATATTGCCTGCGTGGAGGTGAGCATGAAAAAAAAGCAAAAGCAAACCAAGAAGATAGCAAAGAGAGCCGTTGGCCGTAAGGCGCTGGCAAAGAAGGTTTCTTTTAGAGCGGTAAAACCAAAAGCAAAAAAAATATCGCAAAAGAAAACTCTCCCCGTAAAAACCTCCAGATTTTTTTCCCGCAGGCGCGCGGCATTCACGCAGCCGCAGGCGGTATATGTGGAAGCGGCCAAGCCGCCTGAGCAGGGTTTATTGCTGAAGGAACCTCAGCCAGTACCTGCTTACAGCCTTCCTAAAAGGTATAAAGATAACCGCCTAATGCTTCTGGCGCGCGATCCGTGGTGGCTGCACGCTTATTGGGATATATCTGAAGAGAGAATAAACGAAGTGATATCGTTTATCCCGTTGGAAGAAAGGCAGAACCTACGCTGGGTTTTGAGAGTTTATGATGTTACGGGCGTACGCGATTTCAGGGGTGATAATGCCAATAATTTCTTCGATCTCGGCATAAATTTTGATGCTGCTAACTGGTATATAAATGTCGATAATCCTGAGCGCGAATGGTGCGTAGAAATAGGCTTGATGACAGTTTACGGAAAATTTTTTGCTGTTGCCCGCTCAAATATCATAAAGGCGCCTTATTTCGGAATTTCTTCCGTGATTGATGAAGAATGGGCTTTGCCGGATGAGGAGTTTTTCAGGCTTTTTGGTATGATGGATTTATCCGGGAAGAGTTCACTTGAGGTAAAAAAGAAAATAGAAGAGATTTTTAAAAAACAAATTTCTTCTCCGGTATCTTCCTGGGGCATTAGTAGTTTATTTTCGGAGCGGGAAAAACTTAAAGAAGATTTTTTCCTTGAAGTATGGACAGAGTTGATTCTTTACGGAAGGACCAGGCCGAAATCGGAAGTTAGCGTTGAGGGTAAAAAAGTTTCCTTGCGTGATGATGGCACCTTTTCTTTAAGGTATGCCTTGCCCGAAGGAGATTTTAAATATGAGGTCCAGGCAGTATCTCCGAATAAAAAACATAAGTTAACCAGAACTCCCGCGGTTAAGCGGTTTACCAAGGATTAATCAAATGGAAAAAGGCTATTTGGCTTTGGTCTTGCATGCGCATCTTCCTTTTGTGCGCCACCCTGAATATGACGAATTCCTGGAAGAGAGATGGTTTTTTGAAGCGCTAACCGAAACATATATTCCGCTTTTGGAGATGCTTGAAGGGCTGGAGCGCGATAATGTGGATTCATGTTTTACCCTGAATTTATCCCCTTCGCTTTGCAATATGATAGCTGATAATCTGTTAAGGGAGCGTTATGTAAAGCATCTGGATAAGCTGATAGAATTATCGGAGAAAGAGCTCGACCGTACGCGTTTCGACTCTCGTTTTCAGCCGATTGCTTTGATGTATTACCGGCGTTTTACCAGCACAAAAGATAAATTTTTGAATTCTTACAGCACCGATTTGATTTCTCAGTTTCGAAGGCATCAGGATGCGGGGCGCCTTGAGATCATCACTTGTGGGGCAACTCACGGTTTTCTTCCGCTTTTAAGCCTAAATAAAGATGCGGTGCGTGCCCAGATTCGCGTAGGAGTTAATTCGTATCGGAAATTTTTCTTGCGTGAGCCGCTGGGCATCTGGCTTCCCGAATGCGGTTATTTTGAAGGATTGGACAGGCTTTTAAAAGATGAAGGCATAAGGTATTTTCTTTTAGAAACTCATGGCGTGATGTTCGCCAGGCCCAGGCCGAAGTTTGGGGTGTATTCCGGATATTATACCCCTAACCGGGTTGCGCTCTTTGGCAGGGATCACGAATCGTCCAAAAGTGTTTGGTCTTCGGTAGATGGATACCCGGGAGATTACGCCTATCGCGAATATTATCGGGATATAGGGTTTGATCTGGATTATGATTATATACGCCCTTACATTTCTCCGTGTGGAAACCGGGTAAATACGGGTATTAAATATTATCGCATTTCCGGCCCGTTTAATCAGAAAGAGCCCTATGACCGTAAAATAGCCATGGATAAAGCGGCAGAACACGCAGGGAATTTTATGTTTAACCGTCAGAAGCAAGTGGAATATTTACAGCCGACCTTAGGCAGAAAGCCGATTATACTTGCTCCGTACGATGCTGAGTTGTTCGGGCATTGGTGGTTTGAAGGGGTTGATTGGCTTAACTTTCTTATCCGTAAGATCTGCTACGATCAGGATACCGTAAAGCTGACGACGCCTTCCCGTTACCTGAAGATATATCCCAAGAATCAGGTGATTAATCCGGCGCCGTCCAGCTGGGGCTGGAAAGGCTATTATGAGGTTTGGCTTAATGGTTCAAATGACTGGATATATCCGCATATCCACCGGGCGCAGGAACGCATGGCCGAGGCGGCAAAGCGGAACAGAGGAGCCGAAGGCGTAAAAGAAAGGGTGTTGAATCAAATGTCGCGGGAATTGCTGTTGGCACAATCAAGCGATTGGGCGTTTATGATGAAAACCGGCGCTTTTAGCGAATACGCCGCCAAACGCAGCATAACGCACCTGCACAGGTTTTATCAGTTAAACGACTACCTGGAAAGAGACGTATTTAATTACGAAGCCATCGAAGACATAGAACGAAAAGATAATATCTTTCCGGAAATTAATTATTCAGCCTATTCTAATAACACTTAGGAGTTTAATCCCTTGCAGAAATCCCCGGGCTTTAGCTTGAAGGATGAAAGCATGGTGTTATTTCCGCTCGCGGCGGTGCCTACCCGCAGTATAAACCTTAAATTAATATATGAGTGTCAACCCTACTAAAATAATATTCCTCTGGCATATGCACCAGCCGTACTATAAACATCCCGACGAAAACTATTATGTTTTACCATGGGTCAGGCTGCATGCGGTAAAAGATTATTACGGCATGGCGAAGACCGTAGAAAAATTTGAAAAAATTAAAGTTGCCTTTAATTTTAGCGGCATTTTATTGCACCAGCTTTTTGATTATGTTAATAACCGGGCCGAAGATTATTATTCCATGCTTAGCTTAAGAGACGCCCAGCATTTGGATAAAAAAGAAAAAGATTTTATTGTCCGCAGATTCTTTTCCATAAATTTCGAAAGGTTTATTTTAAATAATAGGCGTTATCATCAGCTTTACAATAAAAAAATGTCTTCGCCGCAGAGATTTGACGCCCAGGAAATTTCCGATATTATGGCGTTATTTAATCTATGTTGGTTTCATCCCTATACCATACGGAATGATAAAAATTTGAAGGATTTAATACGCAAGGGAAGATATTATACGACGGATGACAGGGCCTATATTATTAATAAGCAATATGAAGTAATATCGGAGATATTTCCGCTATACCGAAAATTAGTGAAAGAAAATAAAGTAGAATTGACCGTAACGCCGTATCACCATCCGATTATGCCCTTAATTTACGATACCGATATTTTGAAAGATACGCCTTATTTAAAAATGCCGGCTCACAGGTTTTCTCTGCCTTCTGATTGTAGATGGCATTTACAAAAGTCAAAAGAATTATTTAAGGATATTTTTGGTAAATTCCCGCAGGGAAGCTGGCCTTCGGAAGGCAGCGTTTCAGAGCCTGTATGTGATATATACGCTCAGGAAAAGTTTGATTGGATTGCTACCGACGAAGCCATTCTTTTTAAGAGCCTGGCAGGCCCGTCAGTTTCTTATGATATGATTAAGCAGCAGCGCAGGCTGATTTATCACCCTTATAAATTTAAGGATATTAGTATATTTTTTAGAGATAGGAATCTATCCGATGCCATAAGTTTTACTTATCAGGGCTGGGAAGACCCTGTTTTTGCCGCCAATGACCTGCTTGAGCATTTTAAGAAAACGCATTACCATCTAAAGGGCATATTTAAGGAGAATGTAATCAGTATAATTATGGATGGAGAAAATGCCTGGGAGTATTATAAAAATAACGCGGTGGAATTCCTGGAGACGATATATTCAGCGCTTGAGAAAAGCAGCATACTTTCCTCAACCCTTCCTTCTGAATTTTTGGCAGGTTTTGAACCAAAAAACCTGGACCGCCTTGCAAGCGGGTCGTGGATAAACGGAGACTTTGGAGTATGGATCGGCTCTGAAAAAAATAATTCTTATTGGCAGCTTTTAAATCAAATAAAAGCTTTATTTAAAAAACACCATGTAGAGAGCGATAAGTTAAATATGGCAAAGGATTATTTTCATCTTATCGAGGGAAGCGATTGGTTTTGGTGGAATACATTTGAGGACATAGAAGGAGAATTTAAAAAAATATTTTTTTCATACGTGGAAAAGATTTATTCTCTTTTAGGTGGAAAATTTGAACTTCCCGCCATAAATAAGCTAAGTTAAAAATGGGAAAAGTATACTTTATATTCGGCGTTCATAATCATCAGCCGACAGGGAATTTTGAGCATGTTTTTAAACAGGCCTATGACAGCTGTTATTTTCCTTTTATTTCGACTCTCTGTGAATTTCCGCGGATAAAATTCAGTATTCATAATTCCGGATGCTTGTATGACTGGATAGGCCTGAATCATCCCGAATATATGGAGCGGCTTAAAAAAATGAATAAAGCAGGCCGGATAGAAGTAATCAGCGGGGGCTATTATGAGCCGATTCTTCCTTTGATCCTGGATAGCGATAAACAAAACCAGATAAAGCTGATGAATGAGTTTATAAAGTCTAAAATTGGATCTCGTCCCGGTGGTTTATGGCTTACTGAAAGGGTCTGGGAGCAGTATCTTGCGCGCACAATAAATTCCTGCGGCCTAAACTATACATTTCTTGACGATACGCATTTTCGCTGGGCAGGCCTGACGAATAAAGAATTTTTTGGTTATTACACTACTGAAGATAATGCGATGGGTATAAATGTTTTTCCCATAAGCAAGGCATTGCGTTACAAGATACCATTTTCAAAACCGGAAGAAGCAATCAAGATTTTAGAAGGATTTGCTCAGAGCGATGATATTCTAATAACCCTGTTTGATGATGGAGAAAAATTCGGTCTTTGGCCGCATACCTACGAGTGGGTTTACGAAAAAGAATGGCTTAGGCGTTTTCTTTCTCTTCTGGACAAATCGCCCTTAATTGAAACGATCCTGCCGCGCGATGCGGTTAAAAAGTTTAAAACCGAAGGCATCGTCTATTTTCCGGCGGCCTCTTACGAAGAGATGGGGGAGTGGGTGCTTGAGCCGGAGGACTATTTTAATTATGCGATAGTGAAGGATTTACTGCAAGGCAATGTTAAGTTTTCGCAGTGCCTTAATTTTTTACGCGGCGGGACATTCCGTAATTTTTACCGCAAGTATCCGCGCCTTAATTATATGCACAAGCGCATGCTTAACTTGAGCGAAAAAATAAATAGGGATTGCGATTATAGAAAAGATAAAAAAATTTTTCATCAACTTTGGAAGGCTCAGACGAACTGCGGTTATTGGCACGGTGTATTCGGCGGATTCTATCTTGGGCATATCCGGGCATCGATTTATGAGAATATTATCCGGGCAGAAAATCTTTATGATGCTCAAAAAAGCACGAAAGAAATAATTTTCAGTGAAGAGGATATTGATTTTGACGGTAATAAAGAGGCAATCCTGAAGAATAAGGAAGTAATTTGCTGTTTTTCCAGAAAAGGCGCTTCTCTTTTAGAGCTGAGCTGGAGGGGCGAGGCAATAAACCTGGTTAACACGGTGACGCGGAGGCCGGAATCTTACCATAAGAAGATAAGAGAAAAGATGAAAAGCAATGCAAGAAGCGCTTCTTCCATCCATGAAGTGGTAACCCAAAAAGATGGCGATCTTGATAAGTTTCTTATTTATGACAAGTACGCCCGCCTCATGCTGGTTGACCATTTTCTGGATAAAAACCTGACCCTTGATAGCTTTAATAAGCAAAACGGGGTTTTTACCTTAAGCAATGAAGTGTATGATTTTTCCGCCAAAAAGAAAACTAACGAAGTTATTTTGGGTTATCGCCATGATAGAGAACAGGTTAGTTTTAGTAAAGAGGTGTATTTTTCAAAATACGCGGGTTTTGATGTCCGTTATAAATTTGACAAAAAAAATTATTTGAATATTTATGATTTTGGTATAGAATTTAATATATCGCTGCCTTCCTTGGATGATTTGTATTTGAGAGGCGAAAATATGGAGGTTTCGCTAGTCAACCAGAATCAATTCAGTAAGCTAAGTTCATTTTCGATGGTTGATAATTATAGAAAAGTATGCCTGGATTTTAGCTTTAGCAGGGCCGATATATTTACGATGCCGCTGTATTCGGTTTCTTCTTCCGAATCGGGATTTGAAAAGGTTTATCAGCAATTGGTTTTTGTATTTATTTTAAAAGACGAAAGAAATGATTTCGATATTTCGCTTAGATTAAAAAAAATAAAATAAATAAAATCTCATGATTTGTTTGGCGGCGGGCATGCCGCAGGCAGGCGTGATGATAACAAGGAGGTCGCGATGGTTTTAGGGGCTCGTAAAAAGCTGATGAAAACGTTAAACAAAAAAAGCGCAAGCAGCTCTCCGGCAAATAGCGCAAAGTCGCAGAATGCGGATAGGGAGACTTTAAGTAAACTGATTAGTGAAAGAGCTTATTATATTTGGGAAGAAAAAGGCAAGCCCAGCGGGGATGATTTTAATATATGGCTTCAGGCGGAAAATGAAATTCGCGCCAAATTCTGTAAATAAAGCAGATTGTGATTTTTGTTCACTCGCAAAACAGGCTAAAATCATCTTTGGAATTTAGCCTGTTTGCGTTTATGGGATCGCCGGCGGTAAAATAATCCCGGCAGGAGGGTTAGATGAAAGGGGTTGTATGTTCTGTTTGCGGCTTTATTGCTATTAATAACATTATTCCTGATAAATGCCCGGCCTGCGGCGCGGCAAGGGAATCTTTCCGGATAAAGGACGACGCTATAAAAACGCCGCAAGATAAAAACAATCTTAATGAAGCGGAAAAAAAGCATATACCGGCCATTACTTTGGTTAAGAAATGCGGCTTGATACCTGAAGGTTGTGAAGACGCGCATGCCAAGATAGGCGTAATTCAGCACCCGATGGAAGAAAAACACTATATTACCCACCTGGATTTTTATCTGGATAAAGAATTTATTTCACGGGTTATGCTTACACCGAGGACGCTTAATCCGGCAGCAGCTTTGCATATTAAGGCATCAGGCGGGACGCTTTCCGTGATTGAGCTTTGTAATATTCATGGCGCCTGGATAAGCGAGGCGGATTTGTGAGGGTTATATGGCGGACATGCTTAGCGCGGGCGAGATAATAGAAATCGCCATTCAGATAGAAAAAAACGGGCGCGATTTTTATCTTGAGCTTGAAACAAATACAAAAGACATTAAGGCAAAAGAGGTATTTAAATTTTTGGCCGAAGAGGAAAAAGGCCACATTTCCGCTTTTAAGAGCATATTGGATTCTGTAGAAAAGAATGAACCTAAGGGGTTATTTTCAGAGGAATATTTTGCCTATATGAATGCTTTGGCGAGCGGGCATGTTTTTACTCAAAAAGACAAAGGCAGGGAAATCGCAAAAAAAATCAATTCATTTCTGGAAGCCGTAGATATGTCTATCGGTTTTGAAAAAGATTCAATTATTTTTTATGAAGGCGTAAAGAAGTTTATCTACGAGCATGATAAAAAAGTAGTCGATGAAATCATTAAGCAGGAGCAGGCGCATTTTAAAAAACTATCCGAGGTAAAAAATTATTTGCTGGCACATCCGGAAGAATAATTTATGGATGTGCTCAATAAATTGCGTAAATTATTTATTTACGGCTGGCTTGGCCTGATTTTGAGCAGGGCGTAACGCAGGCCGACCGGGCATGGTTGGCCCACTACAATTTAAGTAATTTATTGGAGGATATCTAATTTATAATCATGGGGGAAAAATGGCACATAATGTTACGGTTTACAGTACGCCGAGTTGTCCTTATTGCATCAAAGTAAAAGAGTTCTTAAAACAGAATGGCATAGAATTTCAAAACATCGATGTTTCTCAGGACCATGCTCAGGCGGAAGAAATGGTGCGTAAATCAGGGCAGATGGGGGTTCCTGTAATTGATATAGATGGCAAGATTATTATTGGTTTTGACAAGGGAAAGATAAAGCAAGCGCTGGATATATAGGGCCGGTTCAAGCAAGTATTATCCTGCAAGATATCCTTTCTAGAAGGTGATTTAAAATGCATGATCTTATTATTATCGGAGCCGGGCCAGCCGGAATAACCGCCAGCGTTTATGCCGCGCGCAAAGGTTTAAAAACCATGGTTATTTCCAAGGATATCGGCGGGCAGGCAGCTTTAAGCGGTGATGTAGAAAATTATACCGGCTATCAGTTTATTTCAGGCCCGGAGTTGGCGGATAAATTTGAAGAACATATGCGCAGGTTTAATATTGAGGTAAAAGAGCCGGAAGCCGTTTTAGATGTGGTTAAATCTTCCGGCGGGTTAATCGAAATAAAGACAGATAAAGATACATATAAGGCCAGGGCGGTAATAATAGCTACGGGGGCCAGATGGCGCCAATTAAATGTAGCCGGCGAAAAAGAATATAAGAATAAGGGGTTGACTTATTGCGCTACCTGTGACGGGCCTTTGTTTTCGGGCAAGGATGTAGCGATTATCGGCGGAGGAAATTCCGCCATGGACGCGGCGCTGCAATTGATAAATATCGCAGCGAAGATTTACATAATAAATATAGCGCCGAAACTTACCGGCGATGAGATAATGATAAAAAAAGTAGAATCAAGCGATAAGGTGGCTGTTTTTAATGAATCCGCTGTTACGAAAATTACGGGAGATACTTTTGTTAGGGCGATAAAGATTAAACATCCGGGCGGAGAAAAAACCTTGCAGGTCAGTGGCGTATTTGTGGAAATCGGCTTAATCCCGAATTCAGAGATTGTAAATAACGCAGAAAAGAATTCCCGGGGAGAAATCAAGCTAGGAAATGATAATCAGACCAGCATAGAAGGTATTTTTGCCGCCGGAGATGTCAGCGATGTAGCTGAGAAGCAGATAATAGTCGCTGCCGGCGAAGGCTCTAAGGCCGCCTTGGGAGTTTTTAAATACCTGGCGAGACAGAAATAAATTCGGAGAAAAACTATTATGGATAAATATCGCTGTACTGTTTGCGGTTATATTTATGATCCCGCTATTGGAGATCCGGATAACGGCATATCGGCAGGAATAAGCTTTGAAAATTTACCGGATAATTGGGTTTGTCCCGAATGCGGAGTAGGAAAAGATAATTTTGATAGGTTGTAATTTATGGATATTCAGGATAAATGGGAGAAGGCCCTGGCTGGCACAAAGATAATACGGCCGCGCGTTCAAGAACTGTTAACATTTGCTACGACTAGGCTGCCGTATGTGTTTTTATCTCCTTCAAGCGTAAATGAAGGGGATACGCTCGTAAGGCAGGCGGAAGTTTTGGTGGAAAGGCCAGCGTTGCTGCTTCCCGAGAATTTGCCGCAATTTGATGGCTTTGAATTTGATTCGGATTCGGGGCCTGGCGAAGAGACGTTGATAAATTTCCTTTTTGTTAGAGGGGTAAGCATGCCGTCCTTAAAATACAATAATAAAACGCATCGCCTGGATATTTACGAGGGGTGTGTAGAAAAGGCCGTTGATTTTTATTTGGATAAATTGCGCCGGGAAGAAGATGTGCATACCGGACTGATTTGCGGACTGGATGACTATTGGCAGTTTTCGGTCTTAATTTTTATCGCCAGCCAAATCGCGCGCTCTGCCGAAGGAGATATCAAGAGAATTCTTGATAAAATCAAAAATAAAAGAAGGTTCCAGTAATTTTATCCCGAGGCTCCAAAACCGCTTATAGCTATCATCATGCTTTGAAATATTTAAATAGAGCGGTAGTTTAGTCAACCGTACCGGAAACCTTTCGTCTATAAAAACGCGGACGAAACCAAAGGAAGGATTGATAAAGCTATGGAAGATTTATCGGGAAATGTTTTAAAATTAGCGCAATTACTGGAATATCAGGATGGGGCCGTCCTCAGCCGGCAAATAATAAAGAAAAATAGCGCCAGCATTACTATTTTTGCTTTTGAACAAGGCGAGGGTTTAAGCGAGCATACCGCGCCCTTTGAGGCATTTGTTTATATAGTGGAGGGTGAGGCGGAAATTACCATTTCAGGTAAAAAGAATCTTGTTAAAGGCGGAGAAATGCTCATAATGCCCGCAAATCAGCCGCACGCTTTAAATGCCTTAAAACGGTTTAAGATGCTTTTGGTTATGATCCGCAGCTAAAAAATCCGAATGAAAAAATATTCTACGTTGATTTTGGATAAAAAAACAATAGAGAAACTTGTTGATATCCGTAAGTCGATCATCGCGATAGAAAGGGCGTTTTATGAATACGGAAAAAACCGGGTACAGATGCCTCCAAAAATATATCTTCATCTTGGTAGATTTTCGGGTGATTTTCGGGCAATGCCCGTCTATGCCGATAAATTTAATAAATGCGCTTTAAAGTGGGTTAATGTCCACCCGAAAAATTATAAATCCGGCCTGCCGGCGGTTATGGCCATAATTATATTAAACGATCCGCGGAATGGTTTTCCTCTCTGCGTTATGGACGGCACATACGCTACTGCTTTGAGGACGGCTGCTGCAGGGGCGGTCGCGGCTAAATATCTGGCTCGCCCTGAATCGGCGCTCGTAAGCCTAATCGGCAGCGGCAGGCAGGCGCGAATGCAGCTTAGCGGACTTTATGAAATTTTTCCTATAAAGAAAGTAAAAATCTGGTCGCCGGATATGGTATCGGTAAATAATTTTATCAAGGAGATGAAATCATTAAAGGTGGGACTATTGCCTTCAAAAACCGCAAAGAGCTGCGTGGAAAATAGCGATATCGTAGTGACGACCACGCCTTCGTCTAAACCATTGATAAAGCGCCAATGGCTTAAAAAAGGCGTGCATATAAATGCCATGGGAGCGGATGCAAAAGGCAAGCAGGAATTGGACCCCTGGATTCTTAAGTCTGCAAAGGTGGTTGTGGATAACTGGCAGCAGGCCGTTCATAGCGGAGAGATTAATATGGCGTTTGCCAAAGGCATAATTCATAAAAGGGATATTTACGCCGATATTGGTGAGATTGTTTTTAAGTCTAAAGGCGCAAGGGCAGATAAAAACGAAATAACGGTTTTTGATTCTACCGGGCTTGCCATACAGGATTTGGCAATAGCTGATTTAATTTATAAGTCCGCTATAAGGCGAAAAGCGGGAAAGTGGTTTAAGTTTTTTTGAAAGGGTTAAGCTAATGTTGATTTTAATCTTATTGATCATAAGCGTGCTTTTTTTATCTGGGGTCTGCTCTATGGTGGAAGCCGCTATTTTAAGCCTGCCGCTGACAAGAGCCAGGATTTTATTTGAGCAAAAACGTAAAGGCGCTCCCGCGCTCTTGTTTATTAAAGAAAATGTCCATTTTGCCGTAGCTACAATAGTCATACTGAACAATACTGTTAATATTGTCGGCTCTATATTTGTTGGCCAGCATGTTAGTTATATATTCGGAAGCCGCTGGCTGGGTATCGCCTCGGCCATGATAACGCTGTTGATTATCGTAATTTCCGAAGTGATACCTAAAACCATAGGCGAACATTACAAAACGCAGGTTTCTTTAGCCAGTGCCGTTTCACTGAGAGGTTTAATTTGGCTCTTTAGGCCGTTTATTGCCATACTCTCTTTAGCTATGAATCCTTTTAAATCAAAATCTAACTTGCCGAAAGTCACCGAAGAGGAGATCAAGATTATGCTTAGGATAGGCAGAGATTCCGGGACAGTAGAGCTGGATGAGGAAGTTTTATGTAACCGGGTATTTAAGCTTAACGATCTGCGCGCCGGTAATATGATGAGGCCGATGGATATGGTATATGCGCTTGAGGCTGAGAGGACATTGCAGGAGGCAAAGGAAGAGGTTATAAATTTTCCATATAGCAGAATAGTGGTTTATGAAAAAGATATAGCTAATATTATAGGAATTGCCCAGCAAAGAGCCCTGCTGCGCGAGATAGCAAAAGATAATTACGGCCTAAAAGTAAAGGATTTTATTTCGCGCCCGATATTTGTCGATGATAGCGAGAAGGCTGATAAGTTGTTAGAAAAGTTTCAGATTTATCACCAGCATCTTTTTATCGTGCGCAATAGCGCCAAACAAAATATTGGTATCTTGACAATGGAAGATGTCCTGGAAGAGCTTTTTGGCGAAATATATGATGAAAAAGAGGCGAAGTCTGCAAGCGGCCATCCAAAATAGTTTATCCGGGCGGCAGATAGGGGGTTGCGTAAAGTAAATTGCCTAAATTGCGGCGGATTAGCATGGCCGGCTTGGCCTGATTTTGAGCGGGGCGTACGCAGGCCGAGCGGGCAGATGAATTTAGGCAATTTTCAGTATGCTGCCCAGATAGGGCTGGTTTTTGACTCTGCGCCTGATTTGGGTTATAATAAAAAAAGAAAGGATAAAATATGTGCAATAGCTGCGGCTGTAAAAAGAAGCCAAAACCCAACAAGTAATCGCCTCTAGAGCATAAGCGTGTTTTTTACTTGCATATTAAAAGTTTGATAAACCGTGTCCGCCTGATACGGAGGAAGGCATAGCTATGGGCCCTGTTGAGGCATTAAAAATCGCATTGAATAAAGAAGAGGCGTCAATAGCGATGTATAGAAAATTTTCGCTGGAGCACCCTGAGATTAAGGACCTTTGCTTGTTTTTGATAAATGAAGAAGAAAAACACAAGAAGACGATTTCGGATAAAATATCGCAGATTATGAAATAAACAAGGCTGAGGTTTGGGATGTTGATAAAAAATGAAGCATTTGCCTCATTGGTAGGCCAATTGCATGATGAGCATATATTTATTGTAAACGGCCTGGAGGAGGCCTGGAAAATCGGCATTGACAGCGATAAAGGCAAGGCAAAGCTCTTATCTCTCAAAACCAAATTATTTGAACACCTTGATAAAGAAGACCGCGTATTTTATCCAATGTTAAAATCGGCCGCCAAAGATGACAGCCGTATTGATGAAGCCTTGGATGTTTTTGGCAGGGGCTTAGGCGAAATATCTAAATCTTGCAAGGATTTCTTTAGCCGGTACCCTCAGCCTTGCCAGGCTAAAAATTGCGATAAAGATTTCCAGGACATTTTTTCCTTGCTTAAGCAGCGCATGCGCAAGGAAGAGCTGGTTCTTTTTAATGTGTGTAAATAGAATTTTTGTTTGTCCGCGTTCTATGAGGCCAGAGGTTTCCCCGGATTTATAGAAAAAACTTGATTTTTCGCCTACCGTAATATATAATAATTATAAAATCTCTAATAATTATAAGAGTTTGCTATGATTTCCAACATATTTTCTACATATAGTGCCGCCAATCTTTGCAATGTGCACCATACGACAGTCATAAACTGGATTAAAGAAGGTAAGCTTCAGGCATATGTTACTCCCGGCGGCCACCGCAGGATTAAGAAAGATGACCTTTTAGAATTCATGCGGACGTATAAACTGCCTATTCCCATGGAAGCGTTGAGCGGCAAGAAGAGGCTGCTGATAGCCGATGACGATGATGAGTTTTTGGAAGAGCTTCAGGACGCGCTTTCCGCCCAGGGATTTGATTTGGATTTTGCCAGAGACGGTTTTGAAGTTGGTGTGAGTGTTTACCAGAAAAAACCCGATCTTTTGTTGCTTGATTTTAAAATGCCCGGCCTGGACGGGTTTAGGGTCTGCGAGATACTTAAACGGGATAAGGCGACAGCGGACATACCGATTATAGCTATTACCGCATTGACTTCGGCAAAGGATAAAGCCAGAATAAAAAAATCCGGCGTGAATGAATATATTTCTAAACCTGTAGATATGGATTACCTATTGAAAATTATAAAAAAATATTTAAAAGTTACAAATAATCATAAAGTATTGGCGTGCTAGTTTTTCGTTTGGCTTAACATTTGCGCAATACCTTGTAAGCGCAAGTGTTCACTAACTGTGAAGGAGCGTTTAATGAGCAGGGTGATGATAATAGATGACGATAAACTTTTCGTTGAAGAAGCCGCGGAAACATTAAAATTGAGCGGTTATAAAGTCCATCTTTTTACCGATGCTGAAGAAGCGCTTGCGCAGATAGGCGGTATAATGCCCGCTGCTGTTTTAGTGGATTTAAAAATGAGCCCGGTAAGCGGTTTTAAATTTACGGCTGAATTACGCAAGCTTCCTAAGCTTGCAAATATCCCCGTAATCGGCATGACCGGATTTTATGCCAATGATGAACATAGGCCGCTTATCCGGATATGCGGCATAGAAAAATGCCTTATCAAGCCTATCCAGCCTTTAGATATAATCGCCGCCTTAGAAGAGGCCATAAAAGGCGATGATTCCTCAAAATAAAATTCCCTAATTTTCTATAATCTGATATAATGTAACTGTTTATAAATAACCCTGTTATAGCTATTAATTTCTATGCGCATAAAAATAACTTTCCTTATTATTTTTTTGTCGGTTTCATTGGCCTATGGCGCATCTGAAGATAAGGCCCTATACTTTGAAGGCATTAAGTCAGCGCGTTCGGGGAATTTAGATTTTGCTTTTATGAGCTTCCATATGTTATTGGAGGGATACCCTGATTCCAAGTTTGCGCCTGATACGCTATTTGCCAGCGCAGAATATTATTTTTCAATCGGCGACTATAAAGATGCCAGGCTTGCCCTTGAAAAAATTGTTTCCGAGCATGCGGATTCCAAACCGCATCTTTTCGCCTTTCCGTATCTATTGCTAATGGCGCAAGCAAGAAATGATGCGGCGGCAGTCCGCGATATCAAAAAACAGGTTGCTTCTTCTAAGCAGCTTGTGCTTCTATTCAGGGATTCCAAAGAGTATACTTACCATTCGGCGCTTTCAAAAAAATACAAAGCCGTATATTTTATTGACCACGTAGATTTCTATATAAACGGTGATTTGTTTGCGAAAATACCTTTTTAGAATAATTATCGTTTTATCCGTTATTTTTGTTCTGGCTTATTTTGCAACGGCTTTATTCATAAATAAGAAATTTTTCCCGCCTAGCCTCAAGACAGAAATAGAGCAATATTTTTCGCAAAATCTCCCCGGGAAAATATCGATCGCCAGAATAACCTATTCCCCTTTTAATCGGGTAATTTTAAGCCAAGCCCGTTTTTACGATAGCGGCGGAGGCGGTTCCGCGCCTACCCTTATTATCGATAAGTTGAAAATCAGTTTTTCTTTACTGCGGTTTTTATCCGCGGGGGAGCTGATAGTTACTGATATAAAAATAGAGGGTGCTGGTGCCGATATTTTTTTATGCGCCGCTTTTTTAAAAGAAAACATGGGGCCTTTATTGGCATTTTTGGCAAAATTGACCCCGCCGGATGATTTAGCGGTTAACCTGGAAAAAATCAATTTGTCTTTTTCTTTACCGGACGGCCGTGTTTTAAATGCGTCTGTCCTAACGCGGCTTAGAATACGCCAAAGAGATGTTTTGGTGAAAGGTTCGTTAAAAATTCCGAATATCTTTAGCGCCGGCAGCAAGGCAGGGCATATTTTGAAATTCAAATTTAAAGGCGCTTTGGAAAGTAACGGCGTAAGGATAGATGATTTGGAGTTTAAGGCCGATAAATTATTTTCAAGATTTTGGGGTTTTTACGAAAATAGCACATTGCAATTAAACGGTTTTTTCGAATTAAATGATTTTTTAAAGAGATTTTCCGAAAACAAGACAGGAAGTAATTTCCCGGCAGGCCTTTTCCGGCGCCTGGGTTGGCGAGCCGATAAATTAGCTCTGCCGCAGAGGCAGTTTAATACAGATTTGGAGATTTCCGATATATCCTGGCGCATGAAATTTTTGGCGGCAAGCCTTAAAATACAATCACTTGATTTTTTTCTAAACAACGTTCCTATTCATATCGCCGGAGATGTATTCTTTGTACCGGCAGTTTCTATGGATTTAAAATTTTCTTCATATCAAGATCAGCTTAAACAGGCGCGGATCCGCAATTATAACGCCTTTGACGCCGCCATATCCGGAACCCTAAAAGATTGGGGTTTTTACGGCAAGATTGCTTCCGAATTTAGGCGTAAAGGCGCTAATAAGCCGAGCGCCGAGAAAGCGGAAATAATTTTTGACAATTTGAATTTCAAGCCTTTAGATAAGAAGGTTTTGGAAATTAATTTTAACGGCGCCGACTTATCTTATTGGGCACAGGATAACTTTTATAATGTATTTCTGGATAACTTTTCATCAGAGTTGGATTATGGGCATGAAATAAAGAAACCTTTAATTTTTGATTCCGGAATTTACGGCGGGATTTTAAGCGGCAGGGGCCAGATTGATACTTCCGGCTTACCTTTAAAGCTCCGGTTTGATTTCAGGGTTAAGGATGCCGAGGCAAATAAGCTTGCCTTAGTTTTGGAGCATTTTTCAAAAGTACATGGCAAGATAAGCAGCCGCCTCTCATATGACAATTACGACGGATCGATTTTAAAAGGAGGGATGATTATGAGAGACGGCTATTTGGAGAATTTCGAATTCTTTAAATGGCTTGCTGATTTTTTCGCCATGCCGGGACTGTCCAGGATAGAATTCGGCCGGCTTTCCGGGGCTTTTCTGGTGGATGATGAGTCTGCCGGAATGGATATAATAGATTTGGATTCATCTCAAATTAGCCTGGACGGTTATTTCAGGCAGCTGGAAAACGGCTTGGTTGAAAGTAGGTTGTCTTTAGGCCTATCGCGCCCTATTCTTGAAGGGTCGCCTAAATTCAGGCCGTTATTGAGCATCTTAGGGAATGATATTGAATCACTGGTTTTTGATTTTCAGCTTTCCGGGTTATTGTCCGCGATGAATTTTAAATGGCTGGAATCGGATTTTAAACAGCGGCTTAAGGCGCGCATACCTGATTTTATTGAACGCGCTATTGAGAGAAATGTTGAGCAGGCGATATTTGATATCGCGCATTGATTTTGTATCGCTGCCGGCCGCCTTGGCCCGATTTATCGCAGGAACGCGCGATTTTCCCCGGCGTGGAAAATCGCGCTCCGCTACTCGGCCTCGCTCTGGCCGGCAGGCAATCAAAGGCCAACCGTGCCCGCTCGGCCTGCGTTAGGCCCTGCTCAAAATCAGGCCAAGCCGGCCGGCGAATTTAGGCAATTTGGTTTATTTATATATTGACTGATACTAGCCGCATGGTATTATAAAATATATAGCTTGGATTTTTCAGTAGAAAAATCCGTCCTTGAGCGCGCGAAAGGTTGTTAGGCCAAATTCGATGAGAAGTTGGCCTGCTTAGCAAGGTATCTCAAACCTATGAAGACAAAAGAGTTGAAGAAGGAGCTTAAGCTCCTGGATATTTTTTGTGTTTCAACCGGCGCAATGATTAGCTCCGGGCTTTTTATACTGCCCGGGCTTGCCTTTTCACAGGCGGGGCCCGCAGCAATATTCGCATATCTTCTGGCCGGATTTTTCTGCTTGCCGACACTCTTTAGTATGTCTGAGTTGATAACCGCCATGCCTAAGGCAGGCGGTGATTATTTTTATATCATGCGCGGTTTCGGCCCGCTGGTTGGTACGATTGCCGGGTTTAGTTCATGGTTTGCTTTAAGTTTGAAAGCCGCGTTTGCCATATTAGGCATAAGCGCTTACTTAAATGTTTTAGGCGGCATTCCCTTAAGCGTTTCGGCACTCTGGTTATCTCTATTGTTTGTTTTGATAAATTTAATTGGAGTAAAATTCGCCGGTAGGTTTCAGGTGGCCATGGTGTTTGGCCTTTTAGCGATACTTGTTGCGTATATATTTATGGGTGCCAGGTTTCTTAATTTTTCTAATTTTTCGCCGCTTTTCCCTAAGGGTATCGGGCCTTTATTTTCTGTGGCAAGTTTTGTTTTTATTTCTTACGGAGGGTTGACGAAAGTGGCTTCATTGGCAGAGGAGGTTGAGCGCCCCGGGAGGAATCTTCCTTTAGGCATGATGCTTTCGCTTTTGGCTACGGCTTTTTTGTATGCCGCCGTTGTTTTTGTAACTATCGGCGTATCCCGGCCAGAAAGCCTGGCAGTATCTCTTACGCCGGTTTCGGACGGGGCAAGATTTATCGGGGGCGAGCCATTCGCTATACTGATCGGCCTGGCCGCGGTATTGGCGTTTATAACAACCGCTAACGCCGGCATCATGACTGCTTCGCGTTATCCTCTAGGGATGAGCCGCGATAAACTGCTTCCGCCTGTATTTCAGAAAGTCGGTACGCTTTTTAAGACGCCGTTTATCGCGATACTTTTTACCGGTGTTTTTATAACCGCCGTGATTTCGCTTCTTGAGCTTAAGCTGTTGGTTAAGGTCGCCTCCAGTATTTTAATTTTATTATACATTTTCGCTAATCTAACCCTGATTCTATTTCGGGAAAGCAAAATTTTAAGTTACCGGCCTAAATTCAGGAGCCCTTTTTATCCTTATATGCAAGTCGCCGGCATACTGGGAGGGCTTTTTCTGCTCATAGAAATGGGTTCTTTCATTATTTTTCTTACCAGCATATTTCTTTTGCTGGGTATAATTTGGTATAAGCTTTACGCGCAGAAAAAAGTCAGCCGCGATTCCGCCCTTATGTACGCGCTGGAAAGGCTCATTGCCAAAGATAAGGAACTGATTTCCGAAAACATTTTTACGGAATTAAAAGATGTGGTTGTTGCGCGGGATAATATTATTGCGGATAGGTTTCATAAGCTTATTGAAAACGCCAAAGTTTTGGATATAGAAGAGCCGCTTAAAATGGAAGATTTTTTTAAAAAGGCTTCTGATGTCCTGGCAGAAGATTTAAGGCTGGATTCAGGCAGTATTTTTGATAAATTCATTAACCGTGAGCGCGAGTCCAGCACCTTATTGCGCGGAGGATTAGCCATCCCGCATATCATTATAGAGGGCCGCAATATTTTTCGTATCGTTTTAGTCAGGGCCAGAGCCGGCATAATTTTTCCCCAGGATAAGCTGGCGCATATAATTTTTTTGCTTTTGGGTTCTTCTGATGAGCGTAATTTACACTTAAAAGCGCTGGCGGCAATCGCGCAAATTACGCAGAATATCGATTTTGACCAAGAGTGGCTTAAGGCGGCCAATGAGGATGAGTTGAAGAATATTGTTTTATTAGCTGAAAGGAGAAGGGGGTAGCTATGGCTGTAGAAGATATCGGGGAGAAATATCGTTGCAATGTTTGCGGCAATGAAGTTACGGTTACTAAAGTGGGCGGCGGAGAGCTTGTTTGCTGCGGAGAACCAATGGAAAAGATAGGAGGGTAACATGGCAGGTATTACAAAAGAAAAATTAATAGACTTGTTAAATAAGGACTTAGGTTTAGAGTATACGGCTTGCGTGCAGTATACTCAGCATCAGGGAGTGTTGAAAGGGGCAATGTATCAAAGTATTCAGAAGGAGCTAATTATACACGCCCAGGAAGAATTGGCTCATGCTACAATTTTAGCCAGCCAGATAGATTATCTTGGGGGATTCCCTACGGTGAATATACCGGAGCCGAAAACGTCTAAAGAGAATATTGAAATGTTAAAAGAAGACCTGGATGGAGAGAATGACGCTATTGCCAGGTATATCACGCGAATAAAGCAGGCGGAAGAGTTGAATCTTTTCCATCTGGCCCAGCAATTACGTAATATTCTGGCGGTTGAGCAGGAGCACGCCATGGATTTAGAGCAGGCGCTGGGAAAATAACAAGACGGTTTCATTTCAAGCGGCCTGTCTTGGAAAAAATGACCGCAATGGAGGCCCTATGAAAAAGAAAATTTCAAGCCTGTTGGTAATCATCGCCATATGCTTAATCTCGCTGCTTATTTTTAAAAATATTTTTATTAAGTCGCTGATTAGCCTAAGCGCCTCAGGCGTTGTTGGGGCTCCGGTTAAAATTGGCGGGTTTTCATTGGGCGTTTTTAAGCAGTCCGTGCGCATAAAGGATTTCCGTATCTACAATCCAAAAGGATATCCTGATGAGGCGTTTTTGGACATAGCTCAGATAAGCGTTGATTATGATTTAGCCTCCCTATTAAAGAAGAAACTACACCTGCCGTTTATTGCCCTTGATTTACGAGAGCTGGTAGTTATAAAAAATAAAGAAGGCAAATTAAACGTTGATTCGCTTAAAGTTGCACAGGCGAAAGAAAGAGCGCCGAAGAAGGAAGAAAAACCCGCCGAGATGATGCCTATGCAGATAGATGTGCTTAAGCTTAATATCGGACAGGTTATTTTTAAAGATTTTAGCGCAGGCGGCGAGCCGTCAATACAGGCATTCGAGATCGGGGTTAAGGACAAAACCTACACGAATATTACAAGCGCCCAGCAGCTGGCGGCGCTGGTAATGGTTGAGGCAATGAAAGGCACGACCATAAAAGGCGCCTCAATTTACGGCGCGGCAAGCGTGCTTGGGACGGCATTCTTGCCGGCGGGGGTAGCCGGTATCTTGATAGGCAAGGATAGTTCGCGGAGGGATTTTGACGTTGCCTACGATAAGGCCTATGATGCTGCCGTAGCGGCGATTAAGGAAATGGGTGAATTAGTTTCTGAAAGCAGGGATTCAGGCCTGATAACTGCCCGTGTTCAGGGATGTAAAGCAACTTTAAAAATCGTAAAAATTGGCGAAAAATCATCCGGTATTACGGTTTCCGCGCGTAAAGTAGTTTTACCTAAGCCGGAAATTGCCGCGGGCATAATGCATCAAATTTCGCAAAGATTAAAGAAATAATTATTTGTGCTTTATTCTCTCCCTGGGAAGAATAAACGTTAGAATTTATGGAATACATTTAGAGCTAAATTATGAACAGCGCTAAAATTCTAATCGTGGAAGATGAAAAAGATTTAGCCGATGCCGTTAGTTTCCGGCTGAAAGCATCTGGTTATGCGGTTATTTCTGCCTCTGACGGGCAGGAAGGGTTTGACAAAGCAAAAAAAGAAAATCCCGATTTGATTATTCTGGATTTAATGCTTCCCAAAATGGACGGGTATAAAATTTGCGGGCTACTAAAGAAAGACGTACGTTTTGCAAAAATACCCGTCATTATGTTTACGGCAAAAGCGCAGCAAGAGGATATTCAGCTTGGCGAAGAATTAGGCGCGGATGCCTATATAATTAAACCCTTTGACGCGCAAGTGTTGATTGCTAAAATTGAAGAACTTTTAAAAAAGTCCGCCTGAGATGGATAAAAAAGAAAAAAAGTCGTTAGGCGAGAGCCTTGTAGCCGAAGGTATTCTAACCAAAGAGCAGCTTGCGGCATCCTGCCAGCAGGAGAAAAACCTCGGCCTTCGCCTTCGAAAGGTGCTGGTGAAGATGGGCTTTATCGATGAAGATGACCTGGTTTCATTTCTCAGCGAAAAATTGAACATATTAAGAATAGAATTGGGTAATTATCTTATAGACCCGAAAATAATTGAATTGGTGCCTGAAGAATTGGCCAGAAAACATGAGCTTATCCCGGTATTGAAAATCGGCAACCGGCTGACCTGTGCAATGGTTGACCCCTGGAACATTTTTGCCTTAGACGAAATACGCGCAAAAACTAATTTTATTGTTGAGCCGGCGGCGGCCACGGAGTCAGAGATACGCAAGGCAATTGATGAGCATTACGGCACTCTCGGGACAATGGAAGATTTGATTAAAACCGTACCGCAGGATAAGTTTAGCGCCTTGACGGAAAAGGAAATAGACATTAAAAAATTACAGGAGATGATTCAAGAGCCGTTGGTAATAAAATTGGTTAATTTGATTATTATCAAGGCGGTCCATGAAAATGCCAGCGATGTGCATATTGAACCGGAAGAAAAAATTCTCAAGACAAAGTTCAGGGTGGACGGCCTGCTGCATGAAGTATCATCGCCTCCGAAACATCTGCAGTCAGCGGTTATTTCGCGTATTAAAGTGCTGGCGGACCTGGATATCGCAGAACGCAGGCTTCCGCAGGACGGAAGATTTCAGATTAAAATGGAAGGCAGGGAGATTGATATCCGTGTTTCCTGCATGCCGACAATATACGGGGAGAATGTTGTTTTGCGCCTTTTAGACACCGCGAGCGCGCTCCTCTCTCTGGAAGAGCTTGGCTTTTCTGAAAAACTATTAATAGAATACCGTAAGCTTATTGATTTTCCCCACGGAATAATTTTAGTTACCGGCCCTACGGGCTGCGGCAAGACCACGACGCTTTACGCCTCGCTTGATAAGATTAACGCCGTGGAAAAAAACATTATAACCATCGAGGATCCCGTGGAATACAGGCTTTCGGGGATCAGGCAGACGCAGGTGAATACGAAAGTAGACCTGAGTTTTGCCAACGGCCTGCGTTCAATTCTCCGGCAGGACCCGGACATAATAATGGTAGGGGAAATAAGGGATTTTGAAACAGCTGAGATAGCGATTCAGGCCGCGCTCACCGGCCACTTGGTATTTTCCACTTTGCATACAAATGACGCGGCCGGGGCAGTAACCCGGCTTATGGATATGGGGGTAGAGCCTTATCTGGCTTCTTCTTCCATTATTGGCGTTTTGGCGCAAAGGCTGGCAAGGAAGATATGCCCCGATTGCAAAGAGCGCTACGACCCGGACGCCGGCGCATTGAAAGACATCGGATTATTCGAAGAAAAAAAAGAAATTAAATTTTACCGCGGTAAAGGGTGCGTCAAATGCATGAATGTAGGTTTTAAAGGGAGAATAGGCATTTTTGAATTGCTGATTCCCGATGAGAAAATACGCAATTTAGCCATAGCGAAATTTCCGCACCAGAAGATAAAAGAGCAGGCGATAGAGTCGGGGATGATTACATTAAGACAGTCCGGCATTGATAAAATAAAAAATGGCCTGACAACCATTGAAGAAGTTTTGCGGCTCACGCGGGATGCCTAATGCCTAAATATAGATACGAAGCAAGGGATGTAAGCGGAAAGTTAGTCAAAGGCACTATGAAAGCTGCCAGTAAAGAGGCGCTTATAGCCAGGCTTCATAGAATGGGATATTTGGCTGTAGGCGCGGATGAGTCTATCGGGGGAATCAAGGTGGTATCGTTATTTGCTGATTTTTACGGCATAAGCGCCGATAGCATGGTCATATTTAATATTCAGCTTGCTAGCATGATTAATTCCGGTATAACTATTCTTGACAGCCTGCGCGCTTTGAGCGAACAGATTGACGATAAAAAATTTAAGGTTATTATAGAAGGCATTGGAAGAAGCGTTGAATCGGGAAGCAGTTTTTCAGAAGCATTGGCTCAAGAGCCGCGCGTATTTTCAAAACTTTTCGTGAATATGGTAAAATCCGGAGAGGCAAGCGGAAAATTAGGCATTGTTTTAGACAGGTTTGCCAAATTTATTGAATACCAGGCGGATTTAAGGCAGAAGATCAAGGGAGCCCTTTTTTATCCGGCCCTGCTTTTAGCCGCCGGCGTTGCCGTAACCCTTCTTATCGTAACCTTTATCATTCCCCAGTTTGTAGATATTTTTTCAAAGAGCGGCATAAAGGTGCCTCTGCCCACGGTAATTCTTTTTAATATCGGAATGGCGATTAAGCGTTTCTGGCATACATTTATTTTATGCGGCATATTGGTTTATTTATTAATTTCTTATTACGGAAATACCGGCGCGGGAAGGTACCGCTTTGACCGGCTAAAATTGCGCCTGCCGTTTATCGGAGCGCTTTATCTCCGGGCCGCGATATCGCGCTTTTCCCGGACGCTTGCCACATTATTGTCAAGCGGTGTTCCTGTCCTCCTGGCATTGGAGATAACTAGGGACGTTGTCGGCAATGAGGCATTAGGGCGGGTTATTGCCAATCTGCGCGAGGCTGTGGAAAAAGGCGAGGGTATGGCCGAGACCTTAAAGGTTGGTAGGGAATTTCCCGCCGATAGTATTCAGATGATTGCTGTGGGAGAACGGACGGGAAATCTGGATGCCATGCTGGATAAAGTTTCCGGTTTGTATGACCTGCGCATAGGATATGCGATAAAAAAACTGACTACTATTTTAGAGCCGGTACTATTGGTGATTATGGGTTGCATGGTTGGTTTTATTATGGCTTCGCTTCTTTTGCCGATTTTTGATATGATACAAATATTAAGGCGGTGAGCCCGGAGACGGCGTGTTTATAGTAAAAAATCATAATATTCAAACAGGAGGGAAGATGAAAAAGGCCTTTACGATAATTGAACTTTTAATAGTAATTGCCGTAATAAGCATCTTAATTGGTATCGCTTTACCGCGGTTTAAAGGCATGCAGGATGAAGGCAACATTGCCAAGGCCAAAGCAGAGCTGCGTACCCTGCAGAGCGCTATAGAAAGTTATTATATGCATAACAATAATGCTTATCCGGCTACCGGCTCCAGCGCCCTCGAAACCGCGCTGGGAAGCGCGGTGCCGAATATTATTGATTTTGTGCCGGCCGACCCGTTTAGTTCAACTGGGGCCGACTATGTCTATGTATTAGGCGGGACAAATAACAAATTCTATGTTGTTTATTCGGTAGGCCCGAGCGGCAACGGGAGCGCTACGATAACCGGCGATGCGGTAGCGGAAACAAACGGCTCAAGCTGTATTTATGTTTCAAACGCCGACCGTGACGCTCAGCCGTAGAGGCATTAATAAAAGACATTAATACATGAGAGGGATTAGCCTGTTAGAAGTTATCATCGTCCTTATTATTTTTACGGTTGGCGTTATCGCGGTCGTGGGAATATTCGGTATTGGTTTGGCCGGCAGCATTGACAGCGAAAATACCATTATTTCCATGAATCTGGCGCAGAAAAGAATGGAAGAGATCAGGAACCTTGATTTTGATACCGGCATAATCAATGAGGCAAAGGCGGCGGTAGCCGGATTTGCCGGTTTCCAAAGGCAGGTAGAAGTGGAGGCCCCGCAAGCCGGGCTTAAGCAAATAACGGTAACGGTATTTTGGAGCTATAAAGGAGCGGAATCGGAAGTTCCGCTCTTGAGCTATATATCAAAAAATTAATGAAGAAGGCGGTTAGTTTAATCGAGCTTTTGATTGTGGTCTTGCTTTTTTCACTGATAGCCGGTATTTCCGGGCTGGTTTTTGCTGTTGGTTTGCGATCGTGGAATTCCGCTCTTAACCGGGCTAAAGTCCGTCAGGATTGCGCCTTAGCCATGGAGCGAATGGTCAGAGAGCTTGCCCAAACCGATAGTGTTGCCAGGGCGCGCGTTGGCGATGTAACCGTAGATGTTGATTTGGATAATAACGGCGCAAATGAGTCATTGGAATTTGACGTGGATAATGCCAATAACCTGACCCGCGATGTGGACGGCGTAACGACGATATTGGCTTCTGGTGTGGGTACTTTTACGTTAAGTTATCTGGATGCCGACAATAATACATTGTCCGCCCCGGTTAACCCGCAGGCAACGAGGGATACCATACGGGTGATTAGCATATTAATGACGGCAAGCCAGGGCGATGAGAGTTTTACCCTTAGCTCAAGCGCTTATTGCCGTAATCAGTAATTGCAGCCGAAAGATTGAAAATGAGGCACGTTAAAAATAAAAAAGGGGCGATACTTATCTTTGTGTTTGCTGTTCTTGTTGTTTTAGTGCTTATTGCCCTGGCTTTTTCTACGATGATTAGCGATGAAATAAAAACTGCACATGCCGGGTTGCTGAACATGCAGGTGTTTTACATTGCCGAAGCAGGGCGGGCAAAGGCCAGGTGGGAGCTGACTGGCGGCGGAGAGGCCGCCGGATACGGAGAAAGCGATATATCCTTCGGCGAAGGCACGTATACTTTTACGACTCTGGATAACGGCGATGGCACTTATACGATTACATCCGACGGTTATATCCCCGATGATACAAACCCGATTGTAAAGCGGCGCCTGACAGAGTCTAACATTCCTACCAGCCTTGATTTTACCAACCTTTCCCTTTCGGCAACCCCTTCGGCTTCATCGGAGCAGGGGCAATTTACTGCCGATAAAGCGATAGACGGCGACAGTGGCACGCAGTGGCGCTCCAGCGTTAATAACGGCTCATGGTTAAAGCTGGACTATGGCAGCTCCACGGCGTTTGACAGGATTGTTTATACCGGCAGCAGTATAAATTCTTATACGATTGAATATTCAGGCAATGATATTACATGGCAGGCAGTGACGAGCCCGGTTGAATCACCTGCCGGGACGGTGAATTTTGGCGCCGTCACCGCCCGGTATTTAAGGTTTAACGTCAACGGTAATAAGCCGCGAATAAATGAGCTGGAATCATATTATATCGCCGGCGGGGCGACTTTTAGCCTAGGAAGCGGAAAATTTATCAGCTTATGGTAATTAAACAAAAAATAAGTAATTATCTTAATAAACTTATATTTAGCGGTTCTCGGATCTGCCATAAGGCTTTTACTGGAATTTTTAAAAAAAGTTTTATTGCCGGGATTGATTTTGGCGCGGATTCCATAAAATTCGCGCAATTTAACGAAAAAGAAGATGGTTTACATTTAGTAAGCGCGGGTATTGAAAGGATAAAATCCAAAGACAGCAAACAGCCAGGCGATATTGAAATCGCCTCAGCGCTTAAACGCCTGCTTTCAGGCGTAAGCACGGCAAGAGGTATTTTTATCGCAAATATTAATTGTCCGGGGACTTCGGCAAGAGAAGTAACGCTTCCCTTCATTTCTCCGGCAGAGCTAGTGCAGGCGATAAGGCTTAAGGCAAAAGATTACTTTACTTTTTTTGACGAGGGTTCCTCGCTTGATTATGAAATTGCCGGCGATGTTGTTGAGGGAGGCGTTCGCAAACATAAGCTTTTGGTCGCCGTATCCCCAAAGGCCACCGTAAATAAGTATTTATCCATACTTGCCAGAACAGGTATTAAGCCTTTTTCTTTTAAATGCCTGCCGGTAGCTTTAAAAGGCCTGCTTGGAGATTGTTACCGCGATTCAGACAAGGTTATGGCGTTTCTGGATATCGGAAAGCGGTTTTCCGAAATAGTGGTGTTTGGCGGAAAATCCCTGATATTTTCCAGAAAAATCCCGGTTGCCGGCGATGATTTTACAAAGGCCCTAACCGCTGTTTTGGTATCCGAGCGCGGAAAGACGGCATTAACATTTGATGAAGCAGAAAAGATAAAATGCTCAATCGGCATACCGCAGGATCCGGGGAATGAACTGATTGACGGAAAAATTTCATCCGCGCAGGTTTTATCTTTGCTGCGGGCCCCGCTTACGCAGCTCTCAGGCGAGATAAGCCGGTGTTTTGATTATTACCGCGAAGAAACCGGCGGTAAAACAATTAACTCGCTGACATTGCTGGGAGCAGGCGCCAAACTTGCCGGGCTTGAGAAGTTTCTTTCCGATGAATTGGGGCTTGAGGTAAATTTTAGTTTATCCTGCGAGGTGGTTAAAATTGATAAGGGCGCCCGGGAACTGACAGAGAAAGATTTTCACAGGATTGCTCCGGCATTTGGGGCGGCTTTGGCAGGTCCAGGCGGCATAAACCTTCTGCCGCGAGAGATTAAAGAGGAAGCGGCGCGCCGCATAATACGCACGACTATCGCGGTGGCTGTTTCTTTGCTTCTTTTTATACCGCTGCTCACATATATCGGCATGCGCATCCAGCTGGGTGTCTTTGAGAAAAGAATCACGGCCGCGCACCTGGAGCTGGCAAACCTTGAGCCGGCGCTTAAGGCGACCGCGGCAGGGCGCCTGGCGCAGAATGTATTCGCCGATGAGCCGTACTGGACGGACGTCTTCAGGGAGTTGAGCAATATTATTCCCGATGGGGTTTATCTTAGCCAGATGAGCATGCGCGGCAAAGTTATTCGCGTCAAAGGCATTATAACTTTAGCCGAGAAAGAGAAAATTATCTCTGATTTTATGAATAAGCTTGAGGAAGGATTATTTCGTAATGTCCGGCTTATTGTAACCAAGGAATCAGCAAATACGCTGCATGAATTTGAGCTAAGTTCCGGTATTGAATAGGGCTGCTATATGAATATGGCAAAAGAAAAATTAACCAGCATTATCGTAGGCGGTATTGTTATTGGCGGGATCATTTTATATTTTTCTTTATTCCGCCCTTTAATGATTGACTTACGGCTGGCTCATCATGATTGTGATAGTTACGACAATGCCTTAACCCAGGCGTATGAGGCGATGGAACATGCCAAAAGAATAAATAACCGCAAAGAATTGATTGACGAGAAAGGCGTATCCGGAGCCATTGATGAATTGACAACGATGGGTAAATCAATAGGTATAAATTTCACCTCTATCTCTTTGCGGGAGATTGAGAGCGCCGAAGACGGGAATTTCCGCCTCCTGCCGATAGATTTTTTAATAGAATCAAATTATAAAGAGTTGGCGCTTTTTTTGGGTTCGCTTGAGCGGCTTAATAAAGGCCTGGTAGTCGTGGAAAGTTTTCAAATTTCCCCGCATAAAGTAAAGCCGGAAATATTAAATACCGAGTTAACTCTTGCCTTGTGTTTAAATAAGGAGAAATAACATGCGGGATAAGAAGCTGGTATTATTAATTATTTTAATCGTTGCCGCAGTTGCAAGTCTAATTTATGGCATAGCAACCCCGCCTAAAACATCTTATCGGGAGTTACCGGAGGGAAAAATTATCGTTGAAGGGCAAAAATCCGTGTTGCCGGAAAATATTATCCCTAAGCGCCGGACAGGGAAGAAAACCATATTTTCATCATGGGGCAGGAGCCCTTTTACAAAGAAGGATATCATGCCGGATGCCGCCAGTGGCGAGCTTGTCTTAAACGGCATTATTTGGGATGATAAGGCTCCCCTTGCGATTATCAATGATCAGGCTGCGGGCGAGGGGCAGGATGTCGCCGGCGCGCGCATAAAAAGCATTTTACCGGATAAAGTGGTTGTTGAACGGGAAGGCAGGCGGGAAATATTGGAAGTGAATAAAGAGCTTAGTGATATATTATCAAAATAATGTTTTTTAAAAAAAGCGCATAAACGGAGGCCGCAAATGCTTAAATTAAGGCGAGTAAAAATTTATCAGATAGCAGGCGTGATTATAGCTGTATTGGCCCTTGGCCTAATATTCAATAGGGGTAAGCTGATTAGCAGCTTGGAGAGTAATGATGTGGTAAGTATGCAGGGAGAAGAGCTGGCGGCGTTTGAAGGAGGCAGAATAGTAGAGACTTCGGCAGGCAATGTAAGCCTGGATTTAAAAAATGCCGATATCGCCACTGTTCTGGGAGTGCTCGCGTATAAAGGCGGGGTCAATATCGTAACGACGGAAGATATAGAGGGGCGGATAACTCTGCGGCTGGCCAATGTTCCCTGGGATGAGGCATTTCGTTCGGTTCTAAGGACGCGTAATTATACTTATGAGCGCGAGGGAAGTATCGTAACCGTTGCTTCGCTTGAGGCCTTAATGGAACGCAGCCAGATGAACGCGCAGCTCTACAGTATCCAACCGCTGGTTACTGAGATTTTTACCCTTAAATTTATTGATGCCGGCGATGCCAGGGATGTCATTGAACCGCAGCTTTCTTCCCGCGGAACAGTGGGTATTCTAAAAGGAAGAAGCCGCCGCGGGTGGTCGTTTACGGCAAGTAATTCTTCCGCTCAGGGAAGCGGAAGCCTGGCTAAAGATATGGCTACGGAGAAAGCGCCCGCGCGCGCGAAGATGCTGGTGGTAAGCGATATCCCTCCCTATATGGAGAGGATTCGCAAGGTAGTCGAACGTTTGGACGTTATGCCGAAACAGGTTCTCATTGAAGCGAAGATTATTGAAGTCAACAAGGATAAATTGCAGGATTTGGGGTTTGATTGGGGCACGGGTTCAGGGGGAGCTGAATCTTCAACAGTTAACGGCGTGCCGGCAGATAAGCATTTGGGGGATGTAACGCAAACCGTCGGGGCTAATATTTTAAGCTCGCAGGAGGCGACCTCAATTTTTGACCCTAAAACAAGCGGTATCAGCGGCGCTTTTCCTTTTGACAGCGGCCTGGCGATTGTTTATAAAAAACTTACCGGAACCCAATTTGAGGCGATATTACATGCTTTGGAAGAAGATATCGATGCCAATACTCTTTCTTCGCCGAGGGTTTTGACTTTGGATAACCAGGAGGCGACTATTTTAATCGGCACAAAATTTCCGATACTGGAATCCAATGTTTCGGGGACCGAGGCAACCACGACTACCTCAACGCTGAGTTATTATCAGGATATCGGTATCCAGCTAAGCGTTATCCCTCAGATTAGCGGAGGCGGCCATATCAATATGATAGTGCATCCCGCTGTGACCTCTTTTACCGAGACCCTTGCCGCTAAGGGCTCAAGCGGCCAAACTATAGCCGAGTATCCGATTTTACAGACCCGCGAGATAGAAACTCAGATAGTGATGAAGGATGGCGAGACGATAGTAATTGGCGGGCTGTTGAAGGACGTAAAGAGCGAAGGCGTGCAAAAAGTCCCTTTCTTGGGGGATATTCCTATTCTGGGCTGGTTATTTCAGAGAAAAACCGTTGATACGGAAAAGATAGAGCTGATGATTTTTATCAGCGCCAAGATTATCGATGAGCATAAATTATCAAACAATGAATTACTCTGGCTTAAAAAGTACGAAGTAGCGGATAAAGAATAAAAATTAATCCATGGAAACTATTTACTTTTTTTACGGCCTGGCTTTTTTATTATTAGGCATTATAATTTTCGCGATGCCGGCAAGGAGTGATTTCTTCGGCCTGTCACGGCATTTGCGGCTGGTAGGCCTGTTCGGCATAACACATGGTTTAAATGAATGGATTGATTTATTTATTTACCGCGGCAGGCCGTTTGACGTGGAGTTTTTAAAAGCCGCTGGTAATTTTATATTGCCGTTATCGTATCTCTTTTTGGCTTTTTTTGGCGCGCGGGTTATTTCGGCCGGAAATAAAAAAATGCGCTGGCTGAATTTAATCTGGATTTGCGGCCTGATGATTTGCGCGTGGGTATATTTTTCAGGGCGCGGATTTCCTGTAACACAAATATCAGCAAGATATTTTCTTTGTATTCCCGGAATTGTTTTAACGGTTTTGGCTCTGCGCATAAGCGCCCTTCGTACTGGTAAATCGCAAAGTGCCGGGCTTTCCCGTTTCGGGCTTTCAGTGGCAAGCTATGTTTTTATAATCTATGCCTTCTTGAGCGGATTGGTTGTGCCAAAAGCGGATTTTTTGCTGGCCCCGGTTATTAATTACCAGAGTTTTTCCGCTTTATTCGGTTTCCCGGTCCAGGCGTTGCGGATGCTTTGCGCTTTACTTTTGGCGGTGGCTTTTTTTCTGGCGACCGGCCTTTTTTACTATGAGGGCGACAAAATAAAATTAAAAGGCGGTATTAGAAGGAAAATTATCTCCCTTCTTTATATAATTACCGCAATCATGATGGCAATTAGTTTTATTTTTGGATATTCATGGGAGTCTCGTTTTTTACGCCGGACAATCGGGGCGCATCATCAAAAAATAGCCGCCGTCACCGCAGGGCATTTTAGTTCAATGATTGACGAGAAAGCGAAAGTTATATCGGCTTATAATTCTGATATGCTATGGCGTAATGCGGCTAAAGAAGCCAATCTGCGTTACGAATCTTTAAGCCGCGAAGAAATAAAAGCGATGCTGCTTGATAACGACAGCCGCTGGATTGGCGAAAAAAACGGCGACGGCACCGATTTAATCAGGCAAATTACTGATAGCCAAGTAAGCAGGGAGATGCAGAGCATTGTTAATGAAGACGAAACAATTTCGGAGATAATATTAACCGATAAATATGGCGGCCTGGTTGCCGCCTCAGGCGAGGCAAGCGATTTTTATCAGGCGGATGAGCCCTGGTGGCAGGAGGTGTTTAATGACCCCGCGGGAGGGCTCGTAATTAACGATATCAGGTTTGATGAGTCCGCCAATAGCTGGGTGATGCCTTTTTCTATTGCGCTTAAAGACACGGATGGAGAATTCTCCGGCGTTTCCAAAGCATCCGTTAATCTTACAAATTTTATGCGGCATTTTGCGAGCTTTGATATGACCAAAGACCAAGAAATGGCCTTAATTGACAGCGAGGGGGATATTCTTTTTGCTCCCACAATCATTCCCTATAGCTTAAAGTATGCCGGAAAGCGTGATTTAGAAGAGCTTTTTAACAACAATAGAGGGTACTCAGAATTATTATCTAACCTGAGCGGTAAAAATATGTTGGCTGCTTTTGCCCAAGCGAGCCATCCTTTATTAAGCGGCAGGGGGCTTAACTGGAAGATTATTATTTCCGAGGATATAAGCCGGGCGTTTATATCCATAAACGCTTTTCTGGGGCGATATATTTCAATAGTTTTTATTTTGCTGGCGCTGCTCACACTTTTAGGATTGAAAATCGGTAAAATAATCGCCAGGCCTGTAGAAGAGCTTGCTGATGCCGCAAGGCGTATCGAAAGAGGCGATTTTAATTACCGGCTTAATATCGCAACCGGAGATGAGATTGAGGAATTGGCTGATTTATTCAATGAGATGAGCGCGAATATCGAATTGCAGCATAAAAAAATACTTGCCCAGAAAAATTTTATTGAAAATATTGTTAATTCTCTTACTTATGCTTTTTATGTGATAAATCTGGATTATTCTATCGCGTTTGTCAACAACGCGGCCCGGAAAGCAGGGCTATCGGAAGGCGGGCGTTGTTATGAGATGACGCATCACGTTGAAGAGCCGTGTTCCGGCCTGCACCTTTGTCCGTTAAAAGAAGTGCTCCACACTAAAAAAGCCATTGCCGTAGAACATGAACACTATGATGCTTCCGGCAAGAAAACCGTAGTTTTGGTCAATGGCGCCCCAATACTCAACGAAAAAGGCGAAGTAATCCAGATGATTGAATCTTCCATTGATATTACCGAACGTAAACTGGCGGAAGAGAAGCTAAGGGTTGCCTTGGAGGAATGGGATAGGACTTTTAACGCGATAACCGACTGGGTTTTTATACAGGATGCCGATTTTACAATTACCAAGGCGAATAAGGCTTTTCTTGAGGCGATGAACGCAAGGCCGGATGAAGTTATAGGCAGGAAGTGTTACGAAATTACCCATAAGCTGCATCACCATTGGGTGAATTGCCCGTTTGAAGAAACCCGCAAAGATAAGAAGTTTCATATCCAGGAAGTTGATGACCCTAATATAGGTGTCCCCCTTTTAATAAGTACTTCGCCTATTTTTGATGATGGCGGGAATTTCCTCGGCTCTGTCCATATCGCCACGGATATCAGCAAGCAAAAAGAAGCGGAAGAAAAAATACGGGAAGCGCTCAGGATTAAATCCGAATTTATCTCTACGGTATCGCATGAACTCCGCACTCCGCTGACGTCTATTAAAGAAGGTATCTCCATAGTTTTTGATGAGGCAGCCGGGACGATTAATGCCGAGCAAAGAGATTTTCTGGATATGGCAAAACGTAATGTGGACCGGCTGGCCCGCCTGATAAACGATGTTCTGGATTTTCAAAAAATTGATTCCGGAAAAATGCGCTTTGACATGCGGGAGAATGACCTAAACGAATCTATCAAGGAAGCAAAAGAAACAATGGAGCCGCTGGTAAAAGAAAAAGGGCTTGATTTTGTTTTGGATCTTGATGATGCCATGCCAAGAATAAGATTTGACAAGGACAGAATCGCTCAGGTACTGGCAAATATTATTAGCAATGCTATTAAATTTACCGAGCAGGGTAGGATTACGCTGACGAGTAAAAAAGAAGAGAATTTTGTGCATGTCCGGATTATTGATACCGGGCCGGGTATTAGTGAAAAATATATGCCCCGCTTGTTTGCGCGTTTTGAACAGCTGCATTACGGTAAAGACAGAAAGACCGGCGGTACCGGCCTTGGCCTTGCGATTTCAAAGGAAATAATCGAACGGCACCGGGGTAAAATTTGGGCGGAGTCAGAGATGGGCAAAGGCACGGCGTTTAATTTTATCCTGCCGATAATCGAGAGGCGTTTATAGTAAAAATAAGGCATGAGTAAAAAAATTCTTGTTATTGATGATGAACAGGATGTGCTTAAGGCCGTGGAATTCCGGCTGAAAAAGGAGGGCTATGATGTGTTTTCGGCCGCAGACGGTAAGCAGGGTTTTGATATGCTAAAGGCAATTAGCCCTAATTTGGTTTTACTGGATTTGCGCCTGCCTGAGGTCGACGGATATGAGCTGTGCAAAGCCATGAATGCGGATGATGCTCTTAAAAATATTCCGCTGATTTTATTTACTGCCAGCGATCCGGCGCACATAAAGGATAACTTTGGTGAATTAGGGGCGGATGATTATATAATAAAGCCGTTTGAATATTCGGAGTTGTCTACTAAAATAAAGAACCATATCCTGAAAAATGGCTAAAAAAATTTTGATTATAGAAGATGAATCGGATACTTGTAAGGCGCTAAGGTTTCGTTTTGAAAATCGCGGTTTTGATGTTATTTGCGCTAAAGACGGCAGAGACGGGCTGGAAAAAGCGCAGGCAGAGTTCCCCGCGCTTATCATTTTAGACTTGATGCTCCCTGAGCTTTCCGGAGAAGAGGTTTGTAAAGAAATAAGGAGAAATGAATCGATAGCCAAAGTTCCTATTATTATGCTTACGGCAAAAGATACGGACACGGATAGGGTAGTCGGCAGGGTGATCGGCGCTGATTCGTATATGACCAAGCCATTTGAGATAGAGGAATTATTAAGAGAAATAAATCGGCTTATTGAAAACAAGACAAACGGCTAAATGTATTTTATCTGTCAATTTAGCTGCAAAAGGAGGGGGCCATGGAAAAAAGAAAAATCTTGATTGTAGATGACGAAGAGGATGTATTAAAAGGGCTGGAGAAAAGGCTGTCTGTGGCCGGATATTCGGTTTTAAAGGCAACAAGCGGCATTGAGGCAGTTGCGGCAGCAAAGAGAGAATTACCCGATCTTATAGTTTTGGATATTGTGATGCCGGGCATGGACGGCGGGCAGACCGCCTACGCGCTGAAGGAGGATCCGGCAACTAAAGATATCCCGGTGATATTTCTGACCTGCCTTATTACCCGGGAAGAAACCGGGCAGACAAGCGCTGCCATAGATGGTGAATATTTTATTGCCAAGCCCTACGACCCCAACGGGCTGCTTAAGGAGATTTCAAAGCACTTAAAATAATGAGATGAAATTTTTTACTAAATTAAAGAAAAAGGTGTCGCCGCGCAAGAAGGTTGGATTGGTATTAAGCAGCGGAGCGGCGCGAGGGCTTGCCCATATAGGCGTTATCAGGGCGCTGACGGAAAAGAAAATCCCGGTAGATTTTATTGCAGGCGCCAGCATCGGAGCGTTTGTAGGGGCATGTTTTGCCAAGCATGGCGATATAAAAGAGCTGGAAGAGGTGGTTTTGGATATTGACTGGCGGCGCATGCTAAAGCTTGCGGATTTTAGCCTTGCCCTTATTTCCAAGGGTTTTATACACGGGCGAAAGGCCGCGGAACTACTTAAGGCGATTATCGGCGATATCAAATTTTCCGACTTAAAAATACCTCTTGCGGTTGTAACGACCGATATAAACTCGGGTGAGGAAATAATAATACGGGACGGTTCGGTGGTTGAGGCGGTAAAAGCGAGTATTTCCATGCCGGCGATATTCGTTCCCGCAAGAATGAGGGGCCGGTTTCTGATAGACGGAGGTATAGTTGATCCTGTGCCCATAGACGCGGCACGGAATATGGGTGCCGAATTTATTATTGCTTCCAACGCCCTGCCGCATCCGGTGAGTTTTAGTTCGGCGCGTCAGCCTTTTGAAGGCGCGGTAAAAAGCGTTAAACCTGATTTTATAAAAGAGGCGCCGCATCAGAAAAAGGCTGTTTTTGATGCCGTCAAGAGTGAGCTGGATGCCCTTATCAGAGAAAACAGGGACAGCCGGCAGTATCTTAAAAAAAGCATAGCCGCTTTAAAGAGCAAGATACGCGCCGCTTTAGAGACCATCAGCAAAGACGCTCCCGGCATATTTGACGCTTTTGCGCAGTCGTTCTATATCATGCAGTATGAAATCGCCCGGCCAAAATTGGATAAGGCGGACATCCTGATAACTCCCGAGACCGCGCATATATCAAGCCTGGAATTTTACCGCGGCAGAGAAGCGATTATGGCAGGCTATGAAGCGGTCCAGGAGTTTTCTTTTGAGAAGCACATGTATTTTCTGGAGCGAGAGGGCCGCTAGGGCAGGCTAAAACCGCGCCAATTCTTATTGAGATTTGTACAACTAATGGTAAAAATTCCGGAAACTTAAGCGAAATATTGACTACCTTAATGCCATCGGTAAAGCAAAAGTCAATAAACAAACTCTAACCTAATCTCAAGTATACGTAACGTTATGCCAGAGCAGGATTATCATAGTTATATTTGCCCGATGCATCCTGAAATCAGGCAGGCTAAGGCAGGTGATTGCCCGAAATGCGGAATGCACTTGGAACGAAAAAACGTTTCATTATCAACGCAAGAGCCTGATCGACAACCCCGGATTTTATCATACAAGTTTTGGTTTGGGTTGATATTGGCGGTTCCGGTTTTTCTTTTAAGCCTTAGTGAGATGATTCCGGGCCTTAGCCTGGATACCTTCGTAAGCCCTAATCTTTCGCGTTGGTTGCAGTTTATTTTAACAACTCCTATTGTCTTATGGGCGGGGAATGTTTTCTTTGTTAAGGCATGGCGGTCGTTCTTAAGTAGAAACCTCAACATGTTTAGCCTCATTGCCGTGGGCGTGGGGGCGGCATATGGTTTTAGCGTGGTAGCTTTTCTTTTTCCGGGCATATTTCCCGAATCATTGAAAAAAAACGGTTATATCGGGCTATATTTTGAAGCAGCCGCGGTTATTACGGTGCTGGTGCTTTTGGGCCAGCTTCTTGAAGCAAGAGCGCGTAATAAAACCGGGCAGGCAATCAAGGCATTGCTTGGCCTTGCCGCCAAAAGCGCCCATCGCATTGCCAATGGCAAAGAAGAGGATATTTCTATCGATAAGGTCAAGAAAGGGGATTTACTGCGCGTGCGCCCCGGAGAAAAAGTGCCTTTGGACGGCGTGATTATTGAAGGAAAAAGCAGTGTTGATGAATCAATGATTTCCGGAGAGCCGATGCCGGCGAGCAAGAAAAATGGAGATTCAGTTATCGGAGCAACTGTTAATCAGACAGGAACCTTTGTGATGCGGACGGAGAAAGTTGGCTCGGAGACGATGCTCGCGCAAATTGTAAATATGGTTTCCGAGGCGCAGCGCAGCCGCGCGCCTATCCAGCGCCTTGCCGATCAGGTTTCAGGATATTTTGTTCCGGCAGTAGCCGTTTCTGCTATGGCCGCTTTTGCGCTCTGGGCGGTATTCGGGCCTAAGCCGGTTTTAGCTTATTCTTTAGTCAGCGCGATTTCGGTATTGATTATTGCCTGTCCCTGCGCCTTAGGCCTGGCAACGCCCATGTCGGTCATGGTCGGGGTAGGTAAAGGCGCCCAGTCAGGGATTTTGATTAAAAATGCCGAAGCGATTGAAAAATCCGGAAAAGTTACCCATCTGCTCATTGATAAGACAGGGACGTTGACGGCGGGTAAGCCGCAGATAACCGCGGTTTTTCCGTCAGACGGATGGGATGAGGATGATTTTTTACGCCTTGCGGCTTCTTTGGAAAACAGTAGCGAACATCCTTTGGCGCGGGCAGTCGTTGATTACGCTAACCAGCGCGGTATAAATTTTTTTCCAGCCGCGGATTTTCAATCTGTGACGGGAGGAGGCGTTAAGGGTAAAGTCAACGATAAAATGGTATTATTAGGAAAGCAAAAATTTATTGAAAGCGCCGGTATAAATTTACCGGAGGCGTTAAAGGATAAAGCCGCCTCTCTGCAGGAGAAAGCCCACACGGTTATCTGGGTGGCAGTTGAGCAAAAAATAGCCGGGATCATCGCTGTTTCCGATCCAATAAAGGAAACAACGCCTGATGCGATTTCCGCTTTGCGTAAAATGGGCGTAAAAATTGTTATGCTTACCGGCGATAATGAAAAAACCGCCCAAGCTATCGCCAAAGAATTAGGTATCAAAGAGGTTTATGCCGGGCTTACGCCGAAAGATAAACAGGATATCGTTAAGAGGTTAAGGAGCGGGGGAGCAAAGGTAATGGTGGCCGGAGACGGCATAAACGATGCCCCGGCATTAGCAGAAGCAGAGGTCGGCATTGCCATGGGCGGCGGAACGGATGTGGCTATTGAGAGCGCGGGCATTACATTGGTTAAAGGCGATTTAGGCGGGATTGTTAAAGCATTACGCCTGAGCAGAGGCGTTATGCGGAATATCCGGCAAAACCTGTTTTTCGCATTTATTTATAACGCGCTTGGCGTTCCCATTGCCGCTGGCGCGCTTTATCCTTTTTTCGGATTACTTTTAAACCCGATGATTGCCGGCGCCGCGATGAGTTTTAGCTCGGTTTCGGTCATTGCCAACTCGCTCCGGTTGAGAAATTTAAAATTATCATAGCCGCGAAAAACAAGATAAGGCATCAACTTCATAAAATTTGGTTGCGTACGCCCCGCTCAAAATCAGGCCAAGCCGGCAGATGAATTCACGCAATTTTCAGTATACTGCCTAAAATTTTCTTTTTGCAAAAACAAACTGATAATATGCTATAATATCGGATATTTTAAAATGGGCAAGATATGATTGACGTAAGTAAATATATTTATCCTGAATTAATTATAACCGGCCTCAAATCCGAGACAAAGGAAGATGCCATACGTTCGCTTTGTTTCAAAATTTTTGAGATTAATCCTGATTGGGCGGGCCCTATCTCCAAGGAAGAGGCGTTTAATGAGCTGATGTTCAGGGAAAAGATGCAGACAACCGGCCTTGGGCAGATGATGGCTTTCCCGCATGCCCGCATCAAAGGCTGGAATAGGTTTGCTATGGCGATCGGGATTAGCAAAAGAGGCATCAATTTTAATTCTCTTGACGCCAGGCCGGTAAATTTTATCTGCCTTATGGTTTCATCGACCGATGAGCCATATCTAATTCTTCAGGCAATGGCGGCACTTATCCGTTTTGCGCAAAAAATAAAATTTAATGAAACGCTTTTTGAGGGGATGGATTCTGCCGCTATCGCGGCCGAATTCCAGAAGCATGACATAAAGGCCTTTCAGATTATCCGCGCATCCGATATTATGCGGCCGGTAAAAATTTCTGTACGCGTTGATACGCCGCTTGAGGAAGTTTCACGGCTGATGCATCTTTACCATTTGGATGTATTGCCGGTTTTAGGCGAGCAGGATAAACTCAAGGGGCAAATTTCCTGTTTTGAAATTTTCGTTTTTGGGATCCCGGATTTTTTCAAGCATTTACACACCGTTTCTTTTGTCCGGCACATAGATCCGTTTGAAAAGTATTTTAAGATAAAAAAAGAGCTTACGGTTAAAGATATTTTTAAGTCTGACTGTGCCATGATTTCTCATGATGCCACTCTTCTGGAAATTATTTTTGAGCTGACGGTCAAGAACAAACCGAAGCTTTTTGTTATCAGGGAAGGCGTTTTGGTAGGAGAGATTGACAGGTTCAGTATTATAGACAAAATTCTGTTTTTTTAATCCGGCCGCTCTAATTGTTAATTCCGGATTAAACTAAAGAGGTTTTTCAGTGGAAATGTTTCTCTCAGGGCTGATTTTTTTGATTGTTTATTTTTTTTTGGCAACGGAAAAGCTGGAAAAGACAGTCGCGGTACTTTTGGGGGCTTTTTTTATGTTCGCCCTGCGCCTTGTTCCTTTTGAGTATGCTTTAGCCGCCATCGATCTTAATGTGATATTTCTTCTTGTCGGCATGATGACGTGCGTTTTTATACTTTCCAAGACCGGTTTCTTTGAATGGATTGCCGTTTTGGTGGCAAAAAAAGCCAAAGGCCGGCCGATATCGATCATGCTTCTTTTTATAACGGTTACCGCGGTTCTGTCGTCCGTGCTTGATAATGTTACTACGATTATACTCCTTGCTCCGGTTACGATATTAATCATGGAAATCCTGGAGATTTCTCCCGTACCTTTTTTGATACTTGAAGTCATAGCTTCAAATATAGGCGGAACCGCGACATTAATCGGTGACCCTCCGAATATATTAATCGGCTCGCGCGCCCACCTGACATTTAATGAATTTTTACTTCATCTTGGCCCGGTTATATGTGTGGTATTTTTGATATTCGGCTTGAGCGCTTTTTTTATCTTTCGTAAAAGCTGGCAGGTTCCGCAACGTGTGAAATTAAGAGTAACCCAGGCCTTGCCGCACCTGGCGATTATAGACCGTAAAAATATGATTCGCGCCCTCGGTGTCTTGGCTTTGATATTCGCGGGATTTTTTACGCATGGCATTACCGGTATCGAACCGGGCATTATCGCATTATGCGGAAGCATGTTAATGTTGGTCGTCTGCCGGAGCGATATAGACGCGACATTTATGCGCGTGGAATGGGGCGTGATATTCTTTTTCATCGGGCTTTTCATCGTTGTTTCCGCTTTGGAGTATACCGGTGTTATTAATATGCTTGCCGGTATGCTGATTAATCTGGCAGGAACTAATCTTTTCTTTTTATGCATGGCGATACTTTTTGGCAGCGCGTTATTTTCTTCCTTCCTGGATAACATCCCATTTGTAATTACCATGATTCCCTTGATCCAACAGGTTATTGCCCATCTTGCCGAAGTCCAAGGCATAATTGATCCGGCCTTGATACAGGAGAAAATTGCTTCACCCTTGTGGTGGTCTTTGGCGCTGGGGGCATGCCTGGGAGGAAACGGCACGCTTATCGGCGCTTCCGCAAACGTGGTTATGTCAAAAATAAGCGAAAGAAATAATCACCATATCAGCTTTGGGCGTTTTTTTAAATATGGTTTCTTATTTATGATTCAATCGGTTTTGATCTCAGCTTTTTGCCTGTGGCTAATGTATTTTTATCAGGCGCGTTTTTAATATTTATTAATGCAGCGAATAACCTACGAATTAGACCCGCATAATAATTTTGTAATTAATAAGGGCGGCAAGAAAACCTCTTTAGCAAAGTTTCGGCGCCTTATCTATGGCGAGTTCAAAATAGATAAAAAGAATAATTTGTCCTACGATGTAAAGTCGCCGGTTTCTGAATCCGAAGATATCCCGCATCAGCTGAAATTAAACGGCGAATGGTCGCTTAGCAAAAACCATGATTTGCGCCTTTCGCTTAATAAGGAAGGGCGGAGAACCTTTGGCGATAAAATAACTCTCCGGGGACAGATAATTGAAGCAGGGGCTAATTCTCTGCTTTTTGCTCTTACTTCGCAGACAAAGCGTAATACCCACTCGGTGTATCTATTAAATTTCAAGGGTGTATGGCAGGCCGATAAAAATAATCGCCTGAGTTTTCATATCAAGAAAGAAAATAGCGGCCGGGATATCCTCTATTTTAACGGCGCATGGCAGATTGATAAAAATCAGCAGATTATATATAAATATGAAAAAGCCGTACTGTTGCGTAAGACTAAAAAAATACATACTTTGGTTTTTAAGGGGCATTGGGATATAGCTAAAAAGCTGCGCCTCTTATATTATTTGGATAAAAGCACGGATTCGGCATTTGATTTTAAGGCAAGTGCGGCCCTGCCGCGCGAGGGTTATATAAAATATGAATTAGGTATCGGCGTCTCTGACCGCAAGGCGCCGGTTAGGAGGGTTGTTACGCTTTATGGCCGGTGGCGCCTTAAAAAAGACGCGGGTTTGCTTTTCGAGGTTGAATATGCCGGTAAAAAACCCAAGGCGATAATTTTCGGAGCCGAGGCCCGCCTTACGGACAGGGATATATTTTCCTTTAGGCTGAAAAACGATATAGAAAATAAAGACCTCGGAATGAATATAGAGCTGCGCCATGGAATATTCAACCGGGAAGGAGAGGCCTTTTTGCGTTTTTTAAAATTAAGGCGCGAGTCAGCGGTGTATGTAGGGGCTGGTTTGAGGTGGTAATAAATACGCTCATTTTGCGGCATCTAAATTAGATATCAGCGCGCTAAGGAGAAAAAGAATGAAGGAAAAAATATTAATAGTTGAGGATGAAAAAGACATAGTTAAAATGCTGGATTACAATCTTAAAAAGGAAAATTTTAGGGTTTTATCTTGCGGCGATGGCGAAGATGCTTTAAAGCTGGCTTCTCGTGAACAGCCGGATCTGATTCTTCTGGACCTTATGCTTCCGGGAATCGACGGTTTAGAGGTATGTAAAAGCCTGAAGAATGAACGTAAAACGGCAAATATACCGATAATTATGCTGACAGCCAAATCCCAGGAGACGGATAAAGTAATCGGCCTTGAATTAGGGGCGGATGACTACATCGCAAAGCCATTCAGCCCCAGAGAGCTAATCGCGCGCATTAAGGCAGTTTTACGCCGCTCCAGAGAAAGGGATAGATTGCCCGAAATATTTAAAGCCGGGGATTTGACCATTGATTTTTCCGTTATTTCAGCCAGCGTCAAAAACAAGCCAATTGAGCTTACAGCGAAGGAATTTGAGTTGCTGGCGGCGTTGATAAAAGCCAGGGGGCGTGTCTTATCCCGCGATTTTCTTTTGGATAATATCTGGGGATTTGACAAGGCGGCAGAGATACAAACGCGTACCGTAGACGTGCATATCCGGACTTTGCGTAAAAAGCTTAAAAGCGAGGCAAAGCGCGTGGTCACGGTCAAGAGCTACGGCTATCGCTTTAATAGTGAAGGGTAAAATCATGTTTACCGCGAAAATAAAGAAGAGGCTTGCCGAAATAGAGCAGGAATTGCGATCCTGTCAGGAGCAATCGGAACAATTTAAAAGGGAGAATTTTCTGATACGTAATATAATAAAGAGCATGATTGAAGGAGTAATAATACTGGATAAGGACTCAAGGATAATTTCGCTCAATCCTTCGCTTGGCGGAATTTTTAATATCTCACAGGGGCAGGCTAAGGGGAGGTTTTTCCTGGAAGCCGTGCCGAATAACGATATTTTTGAGGTCATAACCCGCGTGTTAAAGGATGGGGCGTCTGTCTCCAAGGAGCTTTCCCTGCATTGGCCTGTAGAGGGAGTATTTTTTATCAACGCTTCTCCGATCTCTGAAGGCGGTATCATTTCCGGATGCCTGGTTGTCCTGCATGATATTACCGAGCTAAAAAAGCTTGAAAAAATCCGTTCTGACTTCGTGGCAAATGTCTCTCATGAAATAAAAACCCCGCTTACCTCTATAAAGGGTTCTGTGGAGACTCTGCTGGAGGGAGCCCTGGAAGACAAGGAAAACGCGAGGAGTTTTCTGAAAATCATTCAGCGCCATACAGACCGCCTGGATAATTTAGTCAATGATTTGCTTTCTCTTTCCAGCCTTGAATCCGGAGAAAAGCTTCTTAAAATCGAGCGGGTAGATTTGGGCGAAATATGCTCTGACGCGGCAGCCGGTTTTAAGTCTTTGCTAAGAAAGAGTTCAATTGAGCTGAAAAATGAATTAGGGCATTTATTCGTTACGGCAGACAAGGAAACATTAAGCCGCGCCTTTGCCAACCTTATTGATAATGCCGTTAAGTTCAATAAACAAGGCGGTTTTATCAGAATCTACAGTGAAGACGCGGGGGATAAGATTAAAATCATAGTAGAAGATAGCGGCATCGGTATTCCCGCTAAAGATGTGCCGCGTATTTTTGAACGTTTTTACCGCGTAGATAAAGCCCGTTCCCGTCAGATAGGCGGAACAGGCCTTGGGCTTTCCATCGTAAGGCACGCCGTTGAGCTGCACGGCGGATCCGCGGGTGTTGAAAGCACCGAAGGCCTGGGATCAAAATTTTTCATTACCCTCCCTAAATAGTTTTTTTATTTTACCCATATTTTACATTCCCTTCAAATATATTTAATCCGCATATTTTATACTTTAGTCATCATTTTGAAAAGAATGTCCCTTGCCTAAACATCGGGTAAATCTCTGCGATATTTACCCGATAGGCTGCGGGATCAATTCGCCCAAACAACTTACGTTCGCTTCGCTCCGTAAGTTGTGGGCTCATTGAAAGGAGGTGAAATATGGTTCAGGCGATGTTTAACGTAGAGAAGGAAATTGTAGTCTGTCATTTGCGTTCTCAAATTGAGGGCCTAAGTAAGGTATTGCGCGATATAGAGGATGCTAATGACATCGATGAAAATTTTACAGGTAGCTCGTTGAGAAATATAGAAGTGAACCTACGTAGAATCAGGCGGTTTTGCGCGCGCCAGTAGGATAGACGCGCGCGAATAATTAAAAACGTGTTTTAATACCGGATTAAACAAGGAGAAAAGAAATGAAAAATAGCGGTAAGATTCTAAAGGTTATTGTTTTTGGCGTGTTTATTTTATTTGGTTTAGGGCTGCGGTTATCCTATGCCGGAGAAATTGATGTCCTGCTTAATAAGTTGGTAGAAAAAGGTATTTTGAAGGCTTTCGAGGCGCAGGAAATAAGGACTGAAACCAACGAGGAAATAGCGAAAATTAAAAAAGAGGAACAGAAGGAGTATAAAAAGTTGTCAAAAGACAGCCTGCCCGGCTGGATAAAAGATACAAAATTAAAAGGCGATTTAAGGCTTCGTTATCAATATGATAAGAAAGAAGGTAGCGAAGAGCGTCATCGTGAAAGAATACGCTATAGATTGGGTCTGGAATCCAAGGTAGGCGAGGCGTTAAAGGTGGCGGCGGGGCTTGCCAGCGGCTCAAGCGATTCGCGCTCAACCAACCAGACGCTTCAGGATACGTTTTCTACCAAGGGTATCCAGCTTGATTATGCCTATGCCCAATTTAAGGCTAATGATAAGCTAACATTTTATGGCGGCAAGATTTTAAGGAAGCCTGTCTTGTGGGAGCCGGCGGATTTACTCTGGGATGGCGACATTAATCCGGAAGGGGCGGCATTAGCGTTTAACAAGCCTATGGATAGTATTGATTTGTTTTTTAATTCCGGGGTTTTCGCGCTTGATGAGGCAAGTTCCGATACATCAGATCCGTTTATGTATTATTTTCAGCCCGGGCTAAACTGGGCATTAACGGATGGGGTCAATCTTAAGTTGGCGCTTACCTATTATGGTTTTGATAATGTTAAAGGGGCCGCCTTGGATAATTCCTCCGGAACCAATACGCTTGACGGACAAGGCAACCTTCTCTACGATTACAGCTCTCTCAGCCCGAGCGCGCAGTTGGATATCGATAATCCGTTCAACGGATTGTTCAACCATGCTTCATTATTTGGAGAGTATATAAATAATCCCGACCCAGGCAGTGATAATGACGGTTTTTTAATTGGCCTTGCTTTTGGGGATAAGAAAGTCAACGCGGAAGGCCGCTGGAAGGCAAAGTATATGTACGCGAGGCTGGAAAAAGACGCCTGGCCGGATACTTTCCCTGATTCTGACCGTTACGGAGGGAAAACCAATATAAAGAGCCATGAGGTGATTGTTGATTATGGCCTTGGCAAAAACACAAGCCTCGGGCTTGACTATTATTATACTAAATCTTTAGCCAAAAATTCAAGCGGTTCCGAGGTGCCGGAGCATATTTTACAACTGGATTGGGTGTTAAAATTCTAACATTTTTTGAGGAAATGTGGGTGTTTCACCTTCTGTGAGTACACCCCACATTAGAGGAAATGTGGGTGTTTCACCTTCTGTGAAAGGAGAGTTTTAAAATGAAGAGAAAAATTTTAGGGTTAACGGCCGGCATATTGATGTTAAGCCTTTTATGCGGCACGGCCTGGGCAAAAAAGATACTTTTGATAAATGGCGCGGGGGCGACTTTCCCCTATCCTTTATATTCTAAGTGGTTTTACGAATATACCAAAGTTGACCCCACGGTCAATTTTAATTATCAATCTATCGGATCGGGAGGAGGCCAGCGGCAGATCCTTGCCAAGACGGTAGATTTTGGCGCCTCCGATGGGCCAATGAGCGACGAACAGCTGCAAAAAGCTCCGGGCGTCCTGTTCCATATACCTATGACTGCCGGGGCCGTAGTTGTTACCTATAACCTTCCGCAGGCCAGCGAGAAGTTAAAGTTTAGCCCGGATGTATTGGCGGATATATTTTTGGGTAAGATTAAAAGCTGGAATGACCCAAGGATATCTCTGGATAATCGCGGTGTATATCTCCCCAATGAGAATATCATTGTTGTCCATCGTTCAGACGGAAGCGGAACTACCAGCATCTTTACAGATTATCTTTCTTCTGTTTCCGCGGCTTGGAAAGCCAAGGTTGGCAAAGGGACTTCTGTTAACTGGCCCGTAGGATTGGGCGGCAAGGGAAATGAGGGGGTTGCCGGATTGGTTAAGCAGACACAGGGCTCAATCGGTTATGTAGAGCTTGCCTATGCTGATAATAATAAGCTTGCTTACGCGGATATCAAGAACAGTTCAGGCAATTTCATAACACCCAGCCTGGAGTCTACCAGCGCGGCCGTAGGAGGAAAACTTAATTCCATGCCGGATGATTTCAGGGTTTCTCTGGTAAATCCAGATGGCGCGGATGCCTATCCTATTGCCGGCTTGACCTGGATCCTGGCCTATAAAAACCAGGATGACAGCCAAAAGGGTGAGAAGTTAGTAGAATTTTTACTTTGGGCCATAAGTGAAGGCCAGTCTTATTCCTCGGATTTACTTTACGCGCCTTTGCCGGAAAGCATGGTCCGCAAGATTGAAGAAAAAATAAACCAGATAGTTTATTGAATTTAACCAAATAATGAAAATAAAATCCGCGGATTTATGGTTTAAAAAGGCGGCCGCGATATTAGCTTTATCAGCGGCCGCCCTGGTAATACTTTTGGTTTGCAGTATGGCTTATTATGCCCTGCCGGCAATCAGAAAGTTTGGATTGCATTTTTTGCATACTTCCACATGGGACCCGGTTAAAGAAATCTTTGGAGCGCTGCCTTTTATTTATGGAACGGTTATCTCTTCGGCCCTGGCGCTTTTAATGGCGCTCCCTGTTTCGTTAGGCATAGCGGTATATTTGGCGGAACTGGCGCCTTGCTGCCTAAGAGAACCGTTGAGTTTTTTAATTGAATTATTAGCCGCCATACCGAGTGTTGTCTATGGCTTGTGGGGGATATTTTTCTTAGCGCCGTTTTTAAGGGAAACCGTCCAGCCATTCCTTTTCCGTTATTTTGGCTTCTTGCCGTTATTCCAGGGTGAATTTTACGGCGTGGGGATGTTAAGTGCCGCTATCATCCTGAGTATTATGATTATACCGACAATTTCTTCTATATCAAGAGAAGTATTTTTGACCGTGCCTTCCGCCCAGCGGGAGGCCGCTTTAGCGTTAGGCGCGACGCGCTGGGAAACTATAAGGCTGGCTGTATTAGGCTATGCCCGTTCAGGGGTTCTGGGCGCGGTAATTTTGGGGCTGGGAAGGGCGCTCGGTGAAACAATGGCGGTTACCATGGTTATAGGAAACAGGCCGGAAATATCCGGCTCTTTATTCGCTCCCGCCTACACAATGGCTTCGGTCATAGCCAATGAATTTAGTGAAGCCACCACTGACCTATACCTCTCGGCGCTTATTGAAATCGGTTTTATTTTATTTTTTGTTACCCTGATTATTAATATTGCGGCCCGGGCGTTGATATGGCGGGTTTCCGCTAAAATAAAGGCGAAATAAAATAATGAATATTTATATAAAAAGAAAAATTATTAATAAGCTGATGTGCGGGGCGGCTTTTTTTTCCGCCTTGCTCACTTTAGCGCCTTTAATCAGCATATTCGGCTATGTTATATCTAAAGGAATTACAAGCGTTAACTTTGATTTTTTCACGCATCTGCCCATGCCGGTGGGGGAGCATGGAGGAGGGATGAGCAATGCTATCGTCGGGACCCTTATATTAATCGGGCTTTCGTGTTTATGGGCAATACCTTTGGGGGTGTTCGGCGGGGTATACCTTGCTGAATTCGGCAATAATAAATTCGCCGCGGCGGTTAGATTTTCCGCCGATGTTTTAAACGGTATTCCATCCATCGTAATCGGGATATTCGCCTACACCGTGTTTGTCTTGCCGATGAAAAGTTTCTCGGCCATAAGCGGAGCTTTTGCCTTGGGCATAATTATGGTACCAACCATAATGCGCGCTACCGAAGAGATGCTGCGCATGGTGCCTTTTGCTTTGCGGGAAGCGGCTTTAGCTTTAGGTGTCAGCCAGTCCAGGATGATAGTGAGCATAGTATTGAAAACGGCTCTGCCGGGCATACTTACGGGGATTTTATTGGCGATCGCGCGCATAGCCGGGGAAACAGCACCGCTTCTTTTTACCGCCTTTGGCAATAGATTTTGGCACCAGGGCCTTAACCAGCCGATAGCCGCTTTGCCATTACAGATATTTAACTATGCTATTTCTCCTTATGATGACTGGCACAGGCAGGCCTGGGCGGGCGCGCTTGTTTTAATTTTAATGGTTTTTTTGATAAGTCTTTTAACCCGGTTTGTGATCAAGCCAAAATACAGGAGGAAGGAAATGATATGGAAGCAGAAATAAAGGTGTCAAATCTATACGCCTATTTCGGCAGTATTTGCGCGTTGAGAGGTATTAATATTTCCATTAAAGAAAAAGTGGTTACCGCTGTAATCGGGCCTTCCGGATGCGGAAAATCCACATTCATACGCTGCATAAACAGATTGCATGAGGTTGTGCCGGAGGCGAAATTATCTGGAGAGGTTTTATTAGGCGGCAAGGATATTTATTCAGCGGATGCCGACCCTATTTTGATAAGGCGGAAAATCGGCATGGTATTTCAGAGGCCGAACCCGTTTCCCGCGCTTTCCATATACGACAATGTGGCGGCGGGCCTTAAGTTAAACGGCATAAAAAGAAAAAATGACCTTGACGGAATAGTTGAGCGTTCACTTAAGATGTCCGCTTTATGGGGCGAGGTAAAGGATAAGCTTAACGCTTCCGGTGTTAGCCTTTCCGGCGGCCAGCAGCAAAGGTTATGTATCGCCAGGGCGCTGGCGGTGGCGCCGGAAGTAATTTTATTTGATGAGCCGTGTTCGGCGCTGGATCCGATTTCTACCGGAAAAATTGAAGAATTGTTATTCCAATTAAAGAAAAACTATACAATAATAATCGTAACGCACAATATGCAGCAGGCGGCCCGGGTTTCAGATTATACGGCGTTCTTTTTACTTGGAGAGTTGGTTGAGTTTGATAAAACGCAGGATATTTTTACCAAGCCTAAAGACAATCGCACGGAAGATTACATTACCGGAAGATTTGGGTAGGTGGCTGCCGGGCTCAAGTTAGATAATATTTGATTTAGCGTATAATCCGGCAGTTGGCGCAAGAAAACCACGCTCAGGTTCTATAAGCCATCTAAAAAAATCCGTTGACAAGCGGCCGGGGACAGGAGGCATTGATATGCAGAGACATTTTGATGAGGAATTAAGAAAAATGAACGCGGAATTATTACGGATGGCGTCTTTAGCGGAAAGCGCCATACACAAGTCAATAGAGGCGTTGAAAAACAGGGATAGAGAAGCGGCTGAGGCTGTTATTGAAGACGACCGGAAAATTGATGAGCTTGAATTAACGATAGAGGAGCGGGCGATAGACCTTCTTGCGCTTCATCAGCCAATGGCAGGCGACCTGCGTTTTATAACTACCGGCATGAAGGTAAACGCCGAGCTTGAGAGGATTGCTGACCTGGCGGTTAACATCGCCCAGCGCGTAATTGAGCTGGTGGATAAACCGCTGTTAAAGCAATTGATAGATATCCCAAAATTAACCGACATTGCCAGGAAAATGGTAAAGAACGCTATTAACTCATTCCTAAAGCGGGATGAAGGCCTTGCTAAAGAAGTGATTCTTTCAGACCCGAAAGCGGACGGATTAAGGAATCTAATTTATGATGAGTTGATAAATGACTACCTGTGCAAAGACGGAACGGCATCTCTCCGGGCAGTGCCGTTATTGTTGATTACCCGGTACCTTGAGCGCATCTGCGACCACGCCACAAACATCGCCGAAGATGTTATCTACATGGTTTCCGCGAGAGTCGTTAAACACCACTCCGAAAAACTGCGAAACGGAAGGTAACCTCGCTTTTTCCTACCAGCATCTTTTAATTCCAGACTGTATATTTTACATGGATTTTACATGGATTTAACATGAGTTTAATGTAATTCATATACCATAAAGTCCGTATAATTATAAAAGAGGAGGGAAAATGAGCAAGATTGTCTTTGCAATTGTTTCAGGAGCGTGTATTTTATTCGTACTGGGGATGCAGCCGCTCTATGCCGGAGAGATGGATATACTCCTCAAAAAACTGGTTGAAAAAAAAATACTTACCGCCGAAGAGGCGGAAGAAGTGCTCGCCGAGACAAAAGAGGAAATGAGGGAGGGAATGAAAAAGGATGCCGGGGCCGCGGGGGGTGATGATTCTCTGCCCGGATGGGTGAAAAATACAAAATTAAAAGGCGACCTTAGGTTAAGATATGAGCGGGTTAAGAAAGAAGGTAGTGAAGACCGCCATAGAGGAAGGATAAGGTATCGTTTAGGCGTTGAGTCAAAATTGGCCGATAACCTAAAGGTGGCGGCAGGGCTTGCCAGCGGCTCAAGCGATCCGCGCTCAACCAACCAGAGTTTTCAGGACGCCTTTTCGACAAAAAGTATTCAGCTTGATTATGCCTATGCCGAATTTAAAGCGGATGAAAAACTTATTCTTTACGGAGGCAAAATGCACAGGAGCCCGGTTATCTGGGAGCCGTCAGAATTACTCTGGGACGGGGATATCAATCCGGAAGGGGCGGCATTAGCCTTTAATAATCCTATAGATAGCATTGATTTGTTTTTTAATTCCGGGGTTTTCGCGCTTGATGAGGCAAGTTCCGATACATCAGATCCGTTTATGTATTATTTTCAGCCCGGGCTAAACTGGGCATTAACGGATGATGCCAATCTTAATCTGGCGCTTACCTATTACGGTTTTGACAATGTCAAAGGGGCCGCCTTGGATAATTCCTCCGGAACCAATACGCTTGACGGGCAAGGCAATCTTCTCTACGATTACAGCTCTCTCAGCCCGAGCGCGCAGTTAAGCCTGAAAAATCCCTTTAACGGGCTGTTTAATTACGCCTCTCTTTTCGGCGAGTACATAAATAATCCTGACCCGGGCTCTGACAATGACGGCTTCTTGCTGGGGTTGGCTTTTGGCGATGAGAAGGTTAAGGCTAAAGGGCAGTGGCAGGCAAAGTATATGTACGCGAGGCTGGAAAAAGACGCCTGGCTGGATACATTTGCCGATTCTGACCGCTATAGCGGAAATACCGCCAGCCAGAGCCACGAAGCGATTTTTGCTTACGGGGTAGGTAAAAATAGCAGCCTGGGGCTTGATTATTATTACAGTAAGTCTTTAAGCAAGGACTCAAGCGGTTCGGATGTCCCGGAGCATATCCTGCAGTTTGATTGGAATTTAAGCTGGTGATATTTAATTTGAACAAACATAGGAGGAGATCGCATGTTTAATAGAATAGTTATTGCCGCGTTATTAAGTTTTTGCTTCGGCGCTGCTTATGCCGCCGAGTCTATACAAATAAAAGGATCGGATACAATAGTTAACCTTTCGCAAAGCTGGGCGGAAAGATTTATGGAAGATAACCCCGATGATTTTATAGCGGTTACCGGAGGCGGCTCGGGTACCGGTATCGCGAGCCTGATAAGCGGAACCTGTGACATTGCTAACGCCTCAAGAACAATTAAAGAAAAAGAAATCGCCTTGGCCAAAGAGCGCGGAATAAATCCTTACGAGATAAAAGTCGGCTTAGACGGATTGGCTGTCGTGGTGAACCCGAAAAATCCTGTAGATAGGTTGACTGAGTCGCAGCTTTCAGATATTTTTACCGGCAAGATCAGTAATTGGAAAGATGCCGGAGGCGAGGATAAAAAAATAGTCATACTTTCCCGCGAGGTTAATTCAGGGACCCATGTTTATTTTAAAGAACATATATTGAGAAGAAATGACCCTAAATCGCGGGAAGAATTCGCTCCATCGGCGCTGCTTATGCCGTCTTCGCAGGCAATCGCGGATGAGGTTTCAGGAAATCCCGCGGCAATCGGTTATTACGGAATGGGTTATATTTCGGACAGTCAAAAAGCGTTGAAGATAGCCAAAGATGAAAATTCCGAATACGCCTCTCCGACTATTGAAAATGTAATGAGCGGTAAATATCCGATCTCGCGCCCTTTATATATCTATACCAATGGCGAGCCTAAGGGCCTGGTGAAAAAATTTGTGGATTTTATACTTTCCGAAGATGGCCAGCGGATAGTGCTGGAGACGGATTTTGTGCCGATTAATTAAAATTGCGCGGGGGAATAGGCGAAGAGATGCGGAAATTTAAAGAATTTATTATTGAAAAATTGATTTTGTTTTCAGGGCTGGCTTCTATTTTCTTTGTTGTTTTGATTTTTCTCTTCCTGCTGAAAGAAGGGCTTGCCGTATTTAAGACTGTGGGGTTTTTTGATTTTTTGCTTGGCAAGAAATGGTATCCCATATCTGAGCCGGCGCGATTAGGGATATTGCCGTTGATATTAGGTTCGCTTTTGGTTACTTTGGGAGCAGCGCTAATTTCCATACCTATAGGCGTTGGGTGTGCTGTTTATATTGCTGAAGTAGCCCCATTAAAGATAAAAGAAATACTCAAAGCGGGCATTGAATTGTTGGCGGCGATTCCCAGTGTCGTTTTAGGTTTTATCGGGATGGTGACGCTTGTGCCGTGGGTAAAACACATGTTTAAAATACCTACCGGCTTGACCGCTTTATCCGGCTCTATAATGCTCGCGTTTATGGCCATGCCAACCATTGTTTCTATCGCTGAAGACGCGCTTTATTCCGTGCCCAAGGCTTATAAAGAAGGCGCTTTGGCTTTGGGGGCGACGCATTGGCAGGCGATTTACCGGGTGATCGTGCCTGCGGCCTCACCCGGAATCATGGCGGCAGTTATGCTGGGCCTGGGCCGGGTAATCGGCGAGACCATGGCAGTGATGATGATTACGGGAAACGCCGCGGTAATCCCGCGCAGTATTTTAGAGCCGGTGCGCACGCTTACCGCGACTATTGCCGCGGAAATGGGGGAGGCGGTTGTAGGCAGTGAGCATTATTTCGCGCTTTTTGCCGTAGGCATAGTTTTATTTGTTATTAGTTTCGCGATTAACGTAGGCGCCGATTTATTTTTACATAAGGAAAATAAATGAGGAATTCAAAACAAAGGCAGAAGATCGCGTTTTTTCTTTTATTTTTGGCCACCCTGCTTATTGTCATACCCGTCGGCCTGATTGTAGTGATTATTATCCAAAAAGGCCTGCCCGCGATAAACTGGCAGTTTTTAAGCGATATGCCGCGCAAAGGTATGCGCGCCGGAGGTATTTTTCCGGCTATTGTCGGAACGCTCTATCTGGTTACTGGCGCGATTATTTTTGCCCTGCCTATCGGGCTTTTTGCCGCTATATACTTAAGCGAGTACGCTAAGGAGAATTTTTTAACGCGCGTGATTAAACTGGCGATTGTAAACCTGGCCGGTGTGCCGTCTGTCGTCTATGGGTTGTTTGGCCTTGCCCTGTTTGTGGTCTTTTTTAAATTCGGCGCTTCAATTCTTTCCGGTTCCCTGACCCTGGGAATCATGATACTTCCGATTATTATAACCGCCTCCCGCGAGGCATTGGAAAGCGTGCCGCAGTCATTCCGGGAAGTAAGCTTGTCATTAGGCGCCAGTAAATGGCAAACCATAAAAAATATTGTATTGCCTAACGCTATACCCGGGATATTAACCGGCACTATCCTTGGCTTGGGTAGGGCAGCCGGCGAAACCGCGCCCATTTTATTTACCGTGGCCGCGTTTTATCTGCCTAGGCTTCCGGCATCTGTTTTTGACCAGGCGATGGCGCTGCCTTACCATCTTTATGTCATTTCAACGCAGGTGCCTAATGTGGATGAAAAAATACGTTACGGCACAGCTTTGGTTTTATTGGCTATGGTTTTATTTATGAATCTGATAGCAATAATCATACGCTATCAATTCCGCAAGAAGAAAAAATGGTAAAAGTAAAAATTGAAACCCATGATTTAAATGTATGGTTTGGATCGGTGCAGGCGATAAGCCGGCTTAATCTTGAGGTGTATGAAAATGAGATTTTAAGCGTTATCGGCCCGGCCAATAGCGGAAAAACCACGTTTTTACGCGCGCTTAACCGCATGAACGATCTTAATCCGAATTACAAAATGTCCGGACTGGTTGAGATGGACAGGAAAGACGTTTCCGGACTGGATGTGGAATTATTGCGCCGTCGGGTTGGCATGGTATTCGCGCTTCCTTTACCGCTTCCGCTTTCTATTTTTGATAACGTAGCTTATGGAGTCAGGATGCACGGGATGCGGGGCGGGCAGAAGCTTTCGCGCGTGGTTAAAGAGTCTCTTAAACAGGCTTATCTTTGGGATGAAGTGAAAGGCCGCCTGGATGAGTCGGCTTTTAAACTATCCGGCGGCCAGCAGCAGCGGCTTTGTATTGCCAGGACGCTGGCAGTTGAACCGGAGGTTATTTTATTTGATGAGCCGTGTTCAGGGCTTGACCCCATTTCCACATCCAAGGTGGAGGACGCGATGGTTAAGCTGAAAGAAAAATACACCATTGTGCTTGTAACCAACAACGTAAAACAGGCGGCCCGCGTGGGCGACAGAACGGCGTTTTTCTTAAGCAGTGAACTGATAGAAGTTGATAAAACAGAAAAAATTTTTACCGCCCCGGATGATTCCCGCACCGACGGATATATCAGAGGGAAGTTTGGATGAAAATGCCTAAAATCATTACTAAAAATCTTAACCTTTGGTACGGAAAGTTTCACGCCTTAAAAGATGTCAATGCCTGCTTTGAAGATAAGCGCATTACGGCGATTATCGGGCCTTCCGGCTGCGGGAAGTCTACGCTCTTGCGCGTTTTTAACCGGATGAATGATTTAATTGAAGGCGTAAAGATGAAGGGGGAAGTTTTAATTTCCGGCGCCAATATGCTTGCCAAAGAGGCGGATTTAGTGAATTTACGCAAAAAAGTAGGCATGGTCTTTCAAAGGCCAAATCCTTTCCCTCTTTCAATCTATGAAAATATAGTTTTCGGAGAAAAGATCCATGCGGAAAAAATCAAAAAGAGCCGCCTGGAAGAAATTGTGGAAAAAAGCCTTGATTCCGTGCTGCTGTGGAATGAATTAAAGGACAGGCTGAATAAATCCGCTTTATCGCTGTCGCTGGAGCAGCGGCAGCGGCTTTGTATCGCGAGGCTTATAGCGGTCAAGCCGGATATTTTGCTGATGGATGAGCCTTGCTCGGCGCTGGATCCGCAGTCAACCCAGAGAATAGAAGAATTAATGCGTGAATTAAAAAAGAATTATACTATAATAATAGTAACTCATAATATGCAGCAGGCCGCGCGCGTCTCCGACGATGCCGGTTTTATGCTTTTAGGGGAATTAATTGAATTCGGCAGAACAGACGGAATTTTCACTACGCCGCAAGATAAGCGTACGGAAGATTATATTACGGGGAGATACGGGTAAAACAAAAATACAAAATTAAAAATGAAAAATTAATAACCGGTGTGATTGGAGGTTAGGATGGAAAGGCATTTTGATGAAGAGTTAAAAGAGCTGCACAAAGATATCCTTAAAATGGGTGCTTTGGCCCAGGAGGCGATATTTAAGTCGGTGGAGTCGTTAAAGGACCGTGATAAAGTCAAGGCCCAGGAAGTGATAGATAAAGATGTCTATATTGATGAGCTGGAACTGGAGATAGATGAGAAATGCATTGATTTAATCGCGCGCTATCAGCCGATGGCGGGCGACCTTCGCTTTATAACTACCGGAATGAAAATAAATGCTGAACTTGAGCGTATAGCGGATTTATCCGTTGATATCGCCCAGCGCGCCTTAGAGTTATCGGATAAGCCGTTATTAAAACCGCTTATTGACATACCTAAATTATCGCATGTGGCGCAGAATATGGTGCGCGATGCCATTGATGCCTTCGTAAAAAAGGATGTTGAGCTTGCCAAAAAAGTTGTTTTATCCGATCCTGAAGCGGATAAACTGCGCAATTTTGTCCAGAATGAATTAATTAACGATTACATGGCCAAAGACCCCAATACCGCAAGCCGCGCCGTGCCTTTATTGCTTGCTGCCCGCCATCTGGAGCGTATTTGCGACCACACTACCAATATCGCCGAAGACGTAATTTACATGGTGGAAGGAAAAGTAGTAAAACACCGCCTTGAAGAGCTTAAATAGATAACTTTACATTTTAGTCATTGACTAAAATGTAAAGTTAGGTAGAGCATGAAAGAACGGATTCATAATTTATTTTCGGCAATAGACAATAAGGACGCGGATAAGTTTATCTCTTTTCTCACCGAAGATGCCAGATTTACTTTTGGCAATGCCGCGCCTGTAAGTACAAGGAACAATATTCGCGATTCAGTTTCGGGATTTTTTTCAGGCATAAAGGCCCTCCAGCATGATATTAACAGCTATTGGCATAAGGAAGACATGATAATTTGCAAAGGCAAAGTTACCTACACGCGCCTTGATAATACAAAACTCGCCCTTGCCTTTACCAACATTTTCCGTATGAAGAACGAATTAATTTCTGATTATAGAATTTATATCGATATATCCGAATTATTCGCGCGCTAAATCTTAAAGTACTTCCTGCTTACAATAGAAAATTCTCGCCATTTTCATCAATCTTTCTGTTATAATAAAATAATGGACAGGAAAAAAGTAAATAACTTATTGATGCTTTTCTTTTTTATGGTTATCGCCATTCCCGCGGCAACTTATTATCTTTTTTTTACCGCAGGCGGTTCGCGTATGTTTATAAAAATTCTACTTAAAGGATATGCCAATGCCGGCAAAGTTGAAGTAGATAAAGCAAAAGGCGCGCTTTTTAGAGGGCTTGTATTAGACGACGTCAAACTTACGGATGTTAAACAGCTGCCAAAGGGCAGCGTTATAAGGATACAGAAACTGCAAGCCGGTTTTAACAGCTTAAGCTTAAGCGGTATATACGCGGATATTTTTAACGGCAGGCTAATAATTCCTGGTTCGGATAACCTGCTTTTTGGAGGCACATATCGCAATGCCGGCTCTGATTTTAATTTCTACTGCGCAAAAATACATATCCGGCATATTTTAGATTTATTTATCAGGGATGGTTCGCTTAAGAAAATTAGCGGGGAATTGGACGGCTTAGACATAAACATCAGAGGAAACATCTTTTCTCCGCGCATCACAGGAACTTTTTATGTTAAGAAGCTTTCACAAAATGGCTTTTTTTTGCTGGATTCTAATGGTACTATTGATTTAGGCATACGCCGCGGCCTCTCAGGCGTGAATTTATCCGGAAATATCATTTTTTCAGGAGGCACTGCTTTTGGCGATAAAACCGCCCGTATTAATCTCAATAACGGCAAAATAATTTTTACCGGCGATCCCCGGATGCCGGTTTTTGACCTGAGGGCTGATTCAAGAGTCTCCGATGTAAAAATTAACATATTGCTTACCGGCACAATAGAAAAGCCGCAGTTGAAGCTTACTTCAGAGCCGGCTATTTCAGAAGAGCGTCTTCTGATTATGCTTGCTACCGGAAAGTCATGGAAAGGGCTGGATGCGCCGCCGGCAGAGGGAAAGATACCCACTGATATTGCCGCCGACTTCGTGGATTACTTTATTTTTTCGGGCACCGGAAGTAAGATAGCCGAAAGATACGGCATAAGCGACGTCGCCTTTACTCTTGAGCGCGGCAGGACAGGAGTTGAAATTAAAAAAGACATTTTTAAAAATATAGAAGCAGGTTACGGCGTTGAGCAGTCAGGTAATCAAAATGGCAATAAAGATACTACTCATAAAATATCGGGTGAATATAAAGTAACGGATAATATTTCTTTGGGCGCGGAAAGAGAAATCAAGCAAAGCAGCGAGGGTGAGAATAAAGAAAATACCAGCCAGGAAAACGACAAGGTATTAATAAAATTTAAAAAAGGATTTTAAGGGCGATTCAATAGGTGAAAATAAAAAAAGCTAAAGTAATAATGGTTCAGGGCACCGGATCATACGTGGGAAAGAGCGTAATCGTAAGCGCTCTCTGCAGGATTTTTAAACAGGATGGTTTTTCTGTCGCTCCCTTTAAGGCGCAAAACATGGCGCTTAATTCGTTTGTTACCAGGGAAGGCGATGAAATGGGCAGGGCGCAGGTAACGCAGGCGGAAGCCGCGGGAATCGAGCCGAACGTGGATATGAACCCTATTTTGCTTAAGCCTTCAGGCGATGTAAAGGCGCAGGTTATAGTAAAAGGGCATCCCGTGGGGAATATGAGCGGCAGGGATTACTATAAACATCGTGCAAAATTGCTTAAGGTTGTAAGCGGCTCATTCCGCCGCCTGCGGGATAATTATGATATCGTTGTAATAGAGGGCGCGGGAAGCCCGGCGGAAGTTAATCTGCGCAGGAACGATTTAGTGAATATGAAGATGGCACAGATCGCGGATTGCTCGGTTATTTTGGTAGGAGACATAAACGTAGGCGGTGTTTTTGCCTGGCTGGTGGGGACGCTGGAACTTTTAACAAAGACAGAGCGCAGGCGCATAAAAGGCGTGCTGATTAATAAGTTCCGGGGGGATATTAAAATTCTAAAGCCGGGGCTTGATTTCCTGGAGAAAAAAATCAAACGGCCGGTATTGGGGGTAATCCCGTATTTTCATGATATCAATATCCCTGAAGAGGATTCTATCGCTAAAGAGAGATATGATTTATTTAATCAAAAGCGCAAAGCTGGAAGGATTAATATAGAAGTCATATACCTGCCGCATATTTCCAATTTTACCGATTTTGACCCGCTGGAAAAAGAGGCGGGCGTAAATTTACGCTATATCGTTCCGGGCGCTGAACTTGGCGAGGCGGATTGCATTATTATACCGGGAAGCAAAAATACCATTGATGACTTGCTATATTTAAAAAAATCCGGTTTGGCGCCTGCTATTATGGATAGACATAAGCGCGGGGCTGTGATAGTGGGTATTTGCGGCGGATACCAAATGCTCGGCCGCTCCATAAAAGATGTTTATGCTGTAGAGAGCAGGCGTAAGGTTATAAGCGGATTAGGGATGCTTCCGTTGACTACGGAAATCCTGAAAGATAAGCTGGCGCATCAGGTGGAGGCAAAGGATATGATTTTTAATAGTGGAAGCGTGCGCGGCTATGAAATACATATGGGAAGAAGCGCGCCCGCGTCATTCCTGAAGCCGGTTTTTGAGATATCGCGTCGCTCAGGCAGGAGGGTTAGGATAAAAGACGGCCTTAGTGCCGGCGACAAAAAGGTTTGGGGGACGTATATCCACGGGATATTTGATAATGACGCCTTTCGAAAGAGGTTTCTGGATTTTCTGGGTAATGGCCGTGCCAAGAATAGGGTATCAGGCTTAAGTTTTTTGGAAGCGAAAGAGAAAGAATACGATAAATTGGCGGATTTAGTAAGAAAAAATATAGACCTAAAAAGAATCTATGCGATAATGAAATAAAGCTAAGAGATGATTAAATTTGAAAAAGCCCTCAATATAATCCTTAAAACAATCAAGCCGCTCAAATCCGAGGGCGTTGATATACTTGCCGCTTTAGGCAGGGTGCTCGCCGAAAATATCCGTTCAGATTACGACATACCGCCTTTTACAAATTCCGCCATGGATGGTTACGCCGTCAGGTCAGTTGATTTAAAAGGTGCTAGCGCTGCTTCGCCGGCGGTTTTAAAGATTATTGACGATGTGCGGGCAGGCAGTTATTCAAAGAAAAAGCTGTTGAAGGATACCGCTATCAGGATCATGACCGGCGCGCCATTGCCCGCGCGCGCTGATTCCGTAGTAATGGTCGAGTTTACCGAAAAAGCGGTTAACGCGAATTTCGTAAAAGTTTTTATCAGCACGCGAAAAGGTGAAAATATACGCAGAGCCGGCGAAGACGTAAGAAAGAGTGAAACCGTGCTGCGCAAAGGTGTGATTATCCGTCCTCAGGAGATCGGCATGCTTGCCTCGATGGGCGCAAGAAGAGTAAAGGTTTACAAGATGCCGAGGATAGGCGTATTGGTAACTGGGGATGAATTAGCCGGGATGGGCCGGAAGCTTTCTTTTGGTAAAATTAGAAATAGTAATACATATTGCCTCTTGTCTGAGATTTCCGCTTTGGGAGCTGTGCCGGTTAATCTCGGTATCGCCAAGGATAATCCCGTTCAGATACGGGAGAAAATTCGAAAGGGAATAGACAGAAATCTGGATATGCTTTTAATTTCCGGAGGCGTATCCGTGGGAGATTATGATTTCGTAAAGGATGTTTTAATTGAGCTGGGCGCTAATATGAGAATTTGGAAGATCGCCATACGCCCCGGCAAGCCTTCCGCCTTTGGACAGATTAACGGTATTCCGGTATTCGGCCTGCCGGGAAATCCCGTATCAAGCATGGTCGTCTTTGAACAACTGGCGCGTCCGGCAATTTTAAAGATGTGCGGCGCAGAAAAGATTGGCCGGCCGGCGGTGAATGCGATTTTTACGGGAGATTTTAGGAAAAGAAAATGTTTTAAATATTTCGTTAGGGTAAAAATCTCCAATAAAAAAGGCGCGCTTTACGCTTCTCTGACCGGCCCGCAGGGCTCGGGGATATTAAAATCCCTGGTGCTGGCTGAGGCGCTTATGATTGTTCCTGAAGGGATAAGCAGGTTAAGAAAAGGCCAAAAGGTAGAAGTGCAGTTAATATAAAAAATAGGGACACATCCTATTTATTGCCATCTACGAATTTTTAGTATATATTAGTTATTATGCCGCGCATTGCACGAATAGTTTTGGCTGGGCATCCTCATCATGTATTACAAAGAGGCAATAATCGGCAAGCTATATTTTTTGATGAAGCCGACAGGAGTTTTTATTTAGCCTTGCTTAGAAAATATTCAAAAGAATGCGATTGTAAAATTAAAGCTTATTGCCTAATGGATAATCATGTTCATTTTCTTCTGGTTCCTGGCCGCAATGATTCTCTCGCTAAAACAATGCAGAAATTAAGCCTTACATTCACGCAATATATCAATAAGAAGCATAGGCGAACCGGCCGCTTATGGGAATGTCGTTTTCATTCGTCTGTCGTGGATACAGAAGCTTACCTTTGGACAGTTTGCAGGTATATTGAAAGAAATCCTGTCCGTGCAGGAAAAGTTAAGCGGCCGATTGATTATTCATGGTCGAGCGTAAAAGCAAATACGTCAGGGGATTGTCATGATGGCATTGTTGAGCCGATTTGGAAAGATTATTTCGATAAAGATGAGTATATAAATTTTTTAAATCGGCATGAAGAAGAAAAGCAAATAGAGGAGATTAAACAATCAACTATTCGGGGGATGCCGGTAGGCGGAGAAAATTTTATTAAGGATATTATAAAAAATTTCGGGTTTCGGATTTTTAAAAAAGCAAGGGGAAGACCCAAGAAAATAAATGGGATGTGTCCCTAATTTTAAAGCGGGGTTTTGTATATGAAAAGAAATATAGGGTTTACGACGATACAGTTGCTTGTGCTGGGTTTTGTGTTCATAACATTAATCGGCGCGTTTTTGCTGATGCAGCCTTTTTCTATATCCGGCAGTGAAAAGATTTCTTTTATCGATGCCTTTTTTACCGCCACAAGCGCGATTACGACAACCGGATTGATTGTCGTGGATACTGGAAGCTTTTTCTCGAGATTCGGGCAGGCCGTCATTCTTATTTTATTTCAGGTTGGCGGCTTGGGGTATATGATTTTCATAGCCTTGCTTATGGTTGGGCTGGGGAAAAGGCTGTCCTTTGGCAACGTGGATTTATTGCATGAATCAATTGCCCGCCCTTCTTCCGAAGATCTGCTGAAGTTTTCGAAGAAGATAGTCATTTTCACTATATTTTTTGAGGCAATAGGAATTGCCCTGTTGACTTGTTATTGGCGTAAATTCTTTTCTTTGCCAGACGCTATTTATACGGGCATATTCCATTCCATATCCGCTTTTTGTACCGCGGGGTTTAGTTTATATCCGGATAGTTTCACGATATACCGCGATAGTATCTTTTTCAACGGGTCGATAATATTACTCTGTTTTGCCGGAAGCGCGGGATTTTTTGTTTTAAACGATATTTACCATTTCGGAAAACAAATTGTTCACAAGAAATATCCCCGCAGGTTCTCGGCGCATACGAAATTGGCGGTTTTAATTATGGCCTTTCTTGTTATGGCGGGGATAATTATTATGTATTTTGCCCCGGGACAGACAATTGCCGCGCAGGCAAAAGAGCGAGCCTTGCATTCGGTGTTTCAGATAGTCTCCGCCTCTACTACAACAGGTTTTAATACCGTTAATATCGGGACGCTGACTAATCCTTTACTATGGCTGATCATCTTACTGATGTTTATCGGCGGCTGTCCGGGCGGTACGGCAGGCGGTATTAAAACAACGACATTCGGGTTAATTATCTTATCGGCGCGTTCCGTATTGACAGGCAGGAAAAACGTTAATGTTTTTCACAGGAGCGCTCCACAGGGAATGATTATTAGGGCCTACTCCATAGCTGTAATCGCCATGGTTTGGATAGCGGCGGCTATGGGTATATTGCTCGTTACCGATAAGGGGTTATCATTTCAGTCGATTTTATTCGAGATAACTTCAGCATTTGGCACGGTCGGGTTATCCACGGGAGTTACCTCTTCTTTGAGCGTAGGCGGTAGAATTGTTATCATCTTTACGATGTTATTAGGGCGCTTGGGTCCTATCGCGGTAGGGTATTCACTTATAGGCAAACCCAGGCAGGTTAATTTTATTTATCCAGAGGCAGAAATATTGGTTGGTTAATCAGGAGGAAATATATGGAACAATTTATGGTTATAGGCCTTGGAAACTTTGGTTTTAACGTTGCCAGCGCTTTATCAGAAGCCGGCAAACAGGTTATTGCTGTAGATGTAAACAGTAAAAAAGCGGAAGAAATAAGCGATAAAGTGAGAAAAGCGGTTACCGCGGATATACGTGACAGAAAAGCGCTTGCGGAACTTGTTTCCGCTAATAAAATAGACGCCGCGATTATCTCATTAGGCAACAGGCTGGAAGCGAGTATTTTAGCAACCGTCTATCTAAAAGAACTCAAGGTTGCCAGAATAATCGCGAAGGCTTCAAACGAAGATCACGGGACTATCCTGCAGGCGGTCGGCGCGAATGAGGTGATTTTTCCTGAGCGGGAGATCGCCAATAAGCTTGCCAGGAGGCTTGTAAAACCGAATTTGATTGATTACATTCCTATGGCGGAGGAATACGGCATTGTTGAACTTTGTGTTCCCGACGACTTTATAGGGAAGACGCTGATGGAATTACAGCTGCGCAACAAATACCGCGTAGAGGTAATCGCGATAAAAAATGTCCTAAGCGACAAATTTACTATCGTGCCCGGGGGGAATTATAAGATTGAGCCTGACACGGTAATGGTCATCGTAGGAAAAAACGAATACATCGAAAAAATTAAGGATAGATAATCAGCATGAAACTTGTTTTAACCGCATGCCCGTATTGCGGCACGGGTTGCAATTTATATCTGAAGGTCGCGGATAAGCGCGTGGTTGGGGTTATACCCAGTGTTTCGCGCTCGGCAAACCGCGGGCATCTTTGCGTAAAAGGCTGGAATGCCTGGGAATTTATCCACCACTCCGACCGCTTAAAAAGCCCGCTGATAAAAATAAGGGGTAAATTCAAAGAGGCAGGATGGGATGATGCGCTGGATATCGTCGCGCGTAATTTTAAAAAAATAAAGAAAAAATATGGCCCGGACAGCCTCGGTATCTGGGGTTCGGCAAGGTGCACCAATGAGATGAATTACCTGGCGCAAAAGCTGGCGCGCGCGGTATTCGGCACGAATAACGTTGATCACTGCGCCCGCACCTGTCATTCGCCGACTGTTGCCGGGCTGGTAAGATCGTTCGGAAGCGGGGCGATGACTAATTCTTACGATGAAATACCCCAGGCAGCCGGTATATTCGCTATTGGCTCAAACGCTCCAGAAGCGCATCCGATAATCTGGTGGAGGATACGCACGGCTAAAGACAATGGAGCTAAAATTATTGTCGCCGACCCCAGAAAAACGAAACTGGCAGAGATTGCCGATATCCACTTGCAACATTACCCCGGAACGGACATCGCACTTTTAAACGCCCTGATGCACGTGATAGTAAAAGCGGATTTACACGATAAATCTTTCATCGCGCGCTGCAGCCTTGATTTTGAAAAATTAACCAGAGTAATTGAAAAATACACTCCAGAATACGCCGAAAGTATTACCGGTGTCCCGGCAGGCTTAATAAAAGAAGCGGCCTTTCTTTATGCCGGATTAAAACCGCTTTCCAATATCTATACCTTGGGCATAACAGAGCATACCACCGGCACGGAGAACGTGATGTCCGTGGCTAATCTTGCGATCCTCACCGGAAATGTCGGTAAAAGAAGTTCAGGCGTTAATCCTTTGCGCGGGCAGAATAACGTGCAGGGGGCCTGTGATATGGCGGCCTTGCCGGATGTTTATCCGGGCTATCAGCGCGTGGATAACGATGAGATCAGGAGAAAATTTGAGGCGGCATGGGGGGTGCCGCTTTCGCCAAACCCCGGCCTTACCGTAACCGATATGATTATTCAGGCAAGCGCCGGTAAAATAAAAGCGTTGTATATTATTGGCGAAGACCCGATGAGAAGCGACCCCAATATAAACCATGTTAAGAAAGCGCTGGAAAATCTTGAATTTTTGGTAGTGCAGGAAATTTTCATGAATAAGACAGCGGAGTTTGCCGATGTTATACTTCCCGGGGCAAGCTTTGCCGAAAAAGACGGCACTTTTACCAACTCAGAGCGAAGGATTCAGAGAATAAGGAAGGCAATTGGGCCTTTAGGTAAGGCCCGGCCTGACTGGAAGATAGTTTGCGATATTTCCAACCGCCTTGGCTACGCGATGAAATATAAGAATATTTCTGAAATTATGGATGAGGTGGCTTCTCTTGCGCCTATTTACGGCGGGGTTTCCTTTGAGCGCCTAGAAGAAGACGGCCTGCAGTGGCCGTGCCCGGATAAAGAGCATCCCGGCACAAAATATCTGCATGAAAACGGAAAATTTACCTGCGGCCTGGCGAAATTTCATGCCATCAAGCACCGTCCGCCGGCTGAAGAATGCGACAGCGAATATCCTTTTATACTGACTACCGGGCGGATGCTTTTTCATTATAATGTCGGCACGATGACAAGGCGAACGCCCGCCTTAAACCGCGAATACCCTGATAATTTTGTACAGATTAATTTTAATGACGCCGCGCGCCTGGGCATTACCAATAACGCTGCCTGCCGCGTCGCGACCAGAAGAGGCGGACTTAAAGTGCGCGCGGATGTAACGGATAAGATAAAAGAAGGCGTAATCTGGATGCCGTTTCATTTTACCGAGGCCCCGGCGAATCTCCTTACGAAAGACGCTTTTTGCCCTATCGCCAGAACCGGCGAATATAAAGCCTGCGCCGCGAGGGTAGAAAAATGTTAGAAAAATATATTTCAAAACAAAACCTTAAAAAATTACTCGGACGCGTTATTAAGAACTCCACTCTTGTGGCGCCGGTGCGCCCTTACGGCGAAGTGCTTTTTGAGGATGTTAAATTCGCCGATAGCATTGTTTTTGATTTTGAGAACGCGCTTAATAGCCCGAAGGACTGGGTATTGCTTAATGATGAGGACCTGCTGGAAACGGCTTCGCCGCAAAAAAAACCTCTCGTTATATTTGGCGCCCGGGCCTGCGACACAAAGGCAATCGGCCTATTGGATAAGTTTTTTGCAAGAACCTTTAAAGACCCGGCATATTTTAAAAAGCGCGATAGTATCCTGATTATTACGCTTGCCTGTGAAAACTACGGCAGGAATTGTTTTTGCGGCTCTGTAGATGGCGGCCCGTATTTGACCGATGGCTTTGATATACAGCTGACGGATATCGGCGAAGGGTATTTTCTTGAGGCAGCGTCTAAAAAGGCGGAAGGTTTTATAAAGAGGTATTCCGGCTTGATAAAAAACACCGGCGCCGCCCAAAAGAAACTTAAAGAGGACAACATAAAAAACATAAAACAGCCGGAGGAGGCGCGGTTTAGCCTGGAAAATGTTTATAAAAATATAGGGGAAGAGAAGGCGCCGGACGCGTTCTGGAAGGACTTGGCTCAGAGGTGCCAGAGCTGCGGAGGATGCCTGTTGATTTGTCCGGCCTGCTCATGTTTTTATGTTACAGATAAAAAGATAAGCGCAAAAAAAATAGCGCGCATGCGCAGCCTTGATGCCTGTTATTATGAAGGTTTCAGCCGCATGGCCGGCGGATATAATCCTGTCGCGACGCGGTCGCTAATGATGCGGCGAAAATTTTATCACAAGCTGGTTCAGCAGTTAGATGAATTTAATCAGGCCGGATGCACCGGATGCGGAAGATGCAACGAAATATGCCCGGGCAATGTTAACTGGCTTGAGAGCATTAAAAGAATAGATAAATATGTTTAACCGTGATTTATATAATCCGAAAATGTTTGTTATTGAGAAGGTTGAAAGCCTTGCGCCTGATATGAAATTGTTCCGGATACTCATATCAAAAAGCGAATATCAGCCCGGACAGTTTGCCCAGCTTTCGGTTCTCGGAGTAGGCGAGGTTCCCATATCCATCGCCTCAAGCCCAACACAAAAAGGATGCCTTGAATTTCTGGTGCGTAAGGTGGGTAAGGTTACTTCTGCTATTCATGCTCTTAAGAAGGGAGATAAAATAGGCATACGCGGGCCGTACGGTAATAATTTTCCGCTTGAGGAGGCGCAAGGAAAGGAAATCATATTTTTAAGCGGAGGTTGCGGGCTCGCTCCGCTGCGTTCGCTGATACGTTATTGCCTTGATAAAAGAGATAAATACGGCGATATAACCATTCTTTACGGCGCGCGCACGGAAAAAGAAATAATTTTTAAAAAAGAGATCGACTCCTGGAAAAAATTACCCGGCATAAAAGTTTATATCTCTCTGGAAAAAGGCCCGGCGCCCGGCGATTTTACAATCGGGGTGGTTACGGCGCTTTTTGATAGGCTGCGTAACCTAGAAAATAAAAAGATTTTTATGTGCGGCTCGCCGCTTATGGTGCGTTTTGCCGCAGGCGGACTGCTAAAGCTTGGAGCGACAAATGAGAATATTTTTGTTTCCCTTGAGCGTTACATGAAATGCGGCGTAGGCAAATGCGGCCACTGTTACGTGGGCGGTAAATACGTCTGCACCGACGGCCCGGTATTTTCGTATCGAGAGGCGCGCCGGCTCGGGGTTGAGGGATGAAGACAATAGTTGTTTCCGGCGAAAGAAGCGGTATCGGCAAGACTTATCTTGCCGAGCGCCTGCTAAAGAACCTACGCGGCTGGTCGGCGCTTAAGGTAACCGTTGCCAGAGCCGGCGCATGCCAAAGTGTGAAAAATTGCGGGCTTTGCCGCACGGTTAAAGACCCGTTTGAGATTATAAGAGATGAGCGGGTAATTAAGCAAAGTAAAAAAGACACTGCCCGGCTTAAAGCTGCCGGAGCAAAAGAAGTGATTTGGCTTCGGGCAAGACCGCAAGGGTTAAGGAAGGGATTAAAAAAAGCCCTGGCGCAATTTTCTAAATGCCCCGGGATAGTAATTGAAGGGACTTCGGTCCTAAAATTTCTTAAGCCTGATTTAAACTTCCATGTTTATCCTGACAGCGCTTACGTTGTTTACCGCAGTAAAGACGAGTTAGGTAAAAAATGGGATGTGTCCCTAATTTAATATGCTTTTAATCAGTTTATTTTTAGTTTTTTTGAGGATTGGTTTTTTTGCTATTGGAGGGGCATATTCGTTTTTACCCCTGATAGAAAAGGAAGTTGTAGATAAGTACCATTGGCTTACAGATAGTGAATTTCTGGAAGTTTTAGGCGCGACCCAGGTGTTTCCCGGAGCGATTTCCATTAAGTTTGCCACATATACCGGATATAAAATAGCCGGCATACCCGGAGTAATTTTGGCGAATCTGGGTAATATTCTGGCGCCGGTATTGTTTATAGCGCTATTTACGATTTTTTACAAAAGATTTAAGGACGCGCCCGGCATTAAAGGTTCTTTTGACATGATACGGCTGGTAGTTTTTGCCATGATTATCGCTGTTGCTTTTAAGGCGGTAGATATTTTTAAGTTGGCATACGCAAATAGCATGATCGTGGTTGCCGCTT